>OKRS01000851.1_pt1 | contig 22047 bp, 16 predicted proteins | sample 1601191 | NCBI WGS metagenome assembly OKRS01 (sample SAMEA3541509, study PRJEB24748) | human gut metagenome | biome: human gut; feature: human-associated habitat; material: faeces | place: China | collected 2012
TGATGTCAACCATCTCTTTTGCAAGCTTTGCAACTTCCCTGCGCTGGAATGCCTGAAAATCCTTATATTCTTTACCAGGTACACGGTACTGATTGTTATAATATCCCTGGTCAATGATATATTCCGGGCGGAATTTATAACCCATTTCTTTTTCAAACTGCTCTAAAATATAAGGGCTTACTGACGCGGAATAACCATACCAGTCCACATATTTTTCCCGCTTTAACTCGTCAAACATCAATGTAAACTGATGGAAAAACGTCGTATAGCGGATGACATTGACATATGGATGCTCTGCACAGAACTTGCGCAGACGCTCCATGGAATATTTATGTGTTTTCGGCTGTCTTACGTCAAACGTAATCTGATGTTCGAAATCTTTCCAGTCATTTGTCACCGCATTGTACATATGTACCGGATCCCAGATAATATATGCCAGAAAGCTTACTGTATATTCATGAAACGGTTCTGCCTCATGAATACAGACGCACCCTGACTCCTCATTATATTCCCACTGTTTGGTCGATACCACCTGACCTGTGGAACGGTCAACAACCTCCCACCATCGTTTAATATCATCTCTTGTATTGACCTGCATTAACTCATCCGAAATCCCCTTCATCAGAGGAATTTGCAGTTCGCTTTCAACAGCCGTATAAAATCCACTCATAATATAACACTGCTGCACCTCATCCGGGTTTGCCTTCGCCCACTCATTATCTTTTCTCGTGGTGTAGTAAGTTGCATAAATCTTTGCCCCGGTCTTTGTCAGCTCTTCCGGGAATTCTGTTCCGTCACAATCGCGGATTGCATCTGCACCCCAGCGTTTCATTAACTCAATTGTCTCTGGAACCACATCCAGATTTGTAGGAATTGTGACACGGCCTGTATTTTTCTCACTCATTTTTCTTCCTCACTCTATTTCATCCATATAATTACTTTCTTTTCTTCTTTTCTGCAAAAGGGCAATTATAAATCCACAATGCCATTAATAAACAGATAATTCCAATAAGCATAATTCCTAAACCTGTCATTTTTCCTGTCATACCCCATCCAAAAACAGACAGGCTTATTCCGGCAATAAAAAGAGCTGCCATTAAAATTATTCTGCATTTTGTGTGCTTTTTCCAAAATTCCATTTTAATCTCCCTTCTCATCAACCCTTTAAACCACCAACAGTCATTCCCTGTGTCAGTTTATTCTGAACACATATATATAAAATTAATGTAGGAAGCATTACTATTACAAGTCCTGCATACATAATTCCATACTGTGCTGCTGACTGCTGTGCCTGCATCAGATTTAATAATCCTACCGGTAACGTTTTCGGTCCCTTTGCCGAACTCATTAGTGTCATGGAAATGATATATTCATTCCAAAAAGAAAGAAAATTAAACAAGATTACTGTAATAATAGATGGTTTTGCCATTGGGAAAATAATTTTCCACATCGTTGTACTATAACCTGCTCCATCAATATATGCCGCCTCTTCATAATCATGTGCCAATGTTGAAAAATACCCTGACAACAGATAAATTGTAAACGGAAGTGCTGTCGCAGCATATACGATTGCAAGTATGACCAGATTATTTAACAGAAAACTTTTCCCAATTACTGATTTCAGCCAATTGTCTCCATCTCGCAGCATCAGAAAAATTGGAACAACAATATAATTCACGTTAATAAAAAGACCACCCATAAAAGCCGCATTTAAAGATTTGCTTCCTTTAAATTTAAAACGTGACAAACAGTAAGCTGCCGGCAGTGCAACAATTAAAAGAATTACAAGTGCCAAAGCTGTAACCAATACGGAGTTTAACATGTAATCTCCCATTTTTGCTGTATTCCAGGCATCAATAAAGTTCTGAAAATAAAAACCCTTCGGCAAAGTCCACGGATTTCCATAAAACTCTTTATTTTGCTTAATGGATGCCATAAACACCCATGCCACCGGAATAATAATACTGACTGCAAGCATTATTAAAACTAAATAGATAAAAAATTTATACAACCGTTCCGCAGAATTCGGATTCTTTTTCTCTCTCATATTTTCTCTCCTTAAAACTCCAGTGGTTCACGCTCTGTAACTTTATTTACAAGTGCAGACAATGCAAACGAGAAAATAAATATTACAACACCTATTGCCATACTGTATCCATATAATCCGGCATCCTTCTGTCCATACATATAGCTTAGTGACACTTCAGAAGCTCCGTTTGGGCCACCTGAAGTCATAGCTTTTACAAAAAGAAATGCCATATTAATAGTAGAAATAATAAAAAATGTTAATGTTGTACGAATATTAGTCCAGATCAACGGAATTGTAATCTGAAAAAACTGAACGAGCCTGCCTGCACCATCTAATCCGGCACTTTCATACAGGCTTTTCGGCACACTCGCCATAGATGCCATGTACATGACCATATAGTAACCAATCGCCTGCCAGATCATTGCAATAATAAGACTGACGATCACAAGCGATTCACCTTTCCACAAAATCGGGTTCTCCATTTTATGAAACAGTCCGATAATACTGTTTAGCATTCCGTTCTCCGGCTTATAAATTGCAGAAAAAATACCTGCAATTACTACAACCGATAAAATATTGGGAATATAAAAAATAATACGGAAAAAATTCTGTCCCCTGATTTTTTCTCTTGACAGAATGCCTGCAAAAACAAGTGCAAATGCAAAGGTAACTATTGTAACAACAACAATAAGTAAAATCATGTTTTGCATGGACCTTATAAAATTAGTATCCGATATTAATGTTTTAAAATTTTTCAGGCCAACAAATGTTTCATTCGGTGAATATGCACCTTTTTCAAATAACGACATCCGGAATACATTTAAGGTAGGCAATATCATAAACACAAAAAATAAAATTACTGCTGGTGCTATGCATACCACCAAAAAACCGCTTCGTCCTCTGGCTTTTTTCATACTTTCACGTTCCTTTCAAACAAACCGTACTATTTAAAATTCGGCGGACAAAAATCCTGTCCGCCGACTCATTTTTACCACTATAGCATTAAGGAAAACTAAAAACTCTTATTTCAAATTTGCCCGCATCTGGTCACTTGCCGAAATAATTCCATCAATCCACTCCTGCTCTGTCATATCTCCTGATACCAAAGAGTTTACAGGGTCAAAGAATACAGTACGTACTTCAATACCCGGAATTGCTTCAAATGATGCAAAATTGCCCATGGCTGCCTTTGCTCCATTATCATAGATAGAATAAAACATGACATTATCACCTTCTAATTTATCTGCAATTCCTAATACCGGCTGAATAGCTCCTGCTTTTGCAAAAATTTCACATGCTTTATCACTGTATAAATATGAGATAAATAATTTTGCTGCATCCTGATGTTCTGCACCAGAAGGAATCCATGCCTGCTCAAACCATGTATAACTATAACTGTCTCCTCCCGCTTTTACCGCCGGAAGAGCTGTCATACCCCACTTAAATCCATCTGCACGAGGAGCATCTGCCATTTCACCGACAATCCAGGTTCCATTTGGCATGAAAATTGCCTTATTATCAAGTACTAACTGCTGGTTCTGTGTAAAATCCTGATCATTTGCCTGTGCCGGTGTAATAGGATTTGTGTACTCAGCTAACTTTGCAACAATATCAAAACATGTCTGTGCTTCTGGTGTTTCCCAGATACCTTCTTCATAATTTGTAGCCTTATCAAAGAATTCAGGTCCGCCTGCGGCATACATTAATGCATAGAAAAATGCATCAAAATATCCTGTTGTCGGATATGTAAATAAATAAATTCCCTCTTCTTTTGCTTTATCTCCAAGTTCCCACATTTCATCCCAGGTTGTTGGAACATCCCATCCTTTTTCTTCTAAAAGACCTGCATTATAAAACAGACCACATGGGGAATAAAACATTGGTGCAAGATATGTCTTTCCATCACCATAAGGATTCGTCAATGATGTATCTGTAAATCCTCCTGCAATCTTCTCTGAAACAAGTTTATCTTCTCCCGGAACTTTCATAGATAAGACATCTGTAATGTCAGTAATCATATTTCCCTTAATAAACTGTTCCGTTAACGCAGCTTCACGTCCCGTGGCCAGATGAATAACATCCGGGTATTCGCCTCCCTGCATGGATGGTCCTATTACATCCTCCAATTTTTTATCTGTTGTAAGTTCTACCTGAATTCCGGTTTCTTCTGTAAATGCATCTGTCACTTCCTGCCACATTTGCGAACCATAACCTGTCTCAATCGCAGCTACACTGATTGTTGTTCCAGCATAAGCTGCATATGGATCATCTGATGTTGTCTGTCCAGTTTCTTCTGTCTTGCTGTTATCTGACGCAGAATTCTCCGTTCCTGAATCTGTACCGCACCCTGCAAATAAAGATGCTACCATTACCATACTCATCATTGTACATAAAATTTTTTTCTTCATAGTAACCTCCCATTTTTGTTATTTTTTACTATAAGTTCTTATGTTTCCTTCCCTACATTTGTTATTATATAGTACGCCATCTCTTTTTCCTATCCATATATTGCTCTATATTTTATAATTCTTGCTTTATTTTAAAAATCTTGTTATTTTGTTTTTTTTATTGTATACTAAGTACAACATCGTTCCATTTTGACCAGGAAATCATTGCAATTATAACATGAAAGGACTGTATTTTCCATGAGCAACCGCAAATTTAATCTGGATAATGAGGTACAGCCGGAAATCCATTTCCGCCTGCTTTCCATATCAGCATCCAAATTTGAAAATGACTGGACTTCGTTTCCCCACAGCCATCATTTTACGGAAATCTTCTTTATTAAAGACGGCACCGGACGCATGCTGATTGAAAATGAATCTCTTCCGGTCTCCTCAAACAGCCTTGTCGTGATCGGTGCACAGGTAACACACACAGAGTTTTCCGATCCGGAAAATCCACTGGATTATTATGTGCTCGGGGTGGAAGGATTAAAACTGAATACTGACAAAGAACCGGAATACATTCATGTCCCGGCTTTTGCAAACTCGCCTTTTATCCGCCAGTGTTTTGAAAATATCCTGCGGGAAATGCATAACAAACAGGACCGCTACGCAGAGATCTGCCAGCATTATCTGGATATTTTAATTTTATATTTCTGCCGGAAAGACCATGTATCCTATGAAGTGGTGGATGCGCAGAACAGCAGCCGCGAATGCCACAAGGTAAAACGCTTTATCGAGCACAATTACCAGAGCATGATCTCTCTGGATTCGCTTGCCGAAAACTGCAGTCTCTCAAAATATTACCTTTCACACCGTTTTGCAGAGCTGTACGGGAAATCTCCCATCGCTTACCTGAACGAAGTTCGGCTGGCGTCTGCGCGTGACCTGCTGCTCACAACCAATCACAGCATCGAAGAGATTGCCGGATGTATCGGGTTTTCCTCTACCAGCTATTTTTCGCAGTCCTTCCAGAAAAAATTTCATGAATCGCCACAGCAGTTCCGCAAATCCCACCGTGTCAGGACATGACCATGTTTCATTTTTTACATAAAAAAATAATTTTAGTTATGGTATTCATGATTACTTTCAATAACAACGTATATGCTGCAGAATTAGATAATATGCAACATAACGACCAAGCATATGTGTTAAATTCATTTTCAGGAAATAACTTGGAAAGTATTTCAGTGAGATTTTAAAATCACAGAAAATCAAATTGAATTTGAACAGTTTGGAAGAAATTTTTTATTTTCTATACACAAATTAAATATGGATACAAGTGACGGGAAAAACATTCCAGATGCCAATTTTTATACAGGTATATCTTCTACTATCTTAAAAACAAATATTTTATTTGCCTACAAATACAATTTTATTGTCCTGCCAGAAATTAATATCGTATTCCAGTTCAATATGCTTGGAGCGCCGCATTCTCCTTTGAGGAAACACAAACGCTCTTAAAACAAACCGGATATCCCCACGGAATAAGAGGTTTGCGATGTTCACTATGCTTCCATTCCTTTAAATAATCCATTATTTTTCTATACATCACTGCACCTCCATGAAATGTTTACTTTTGGCATATCAATTATTCATGTAAAAATCAACGTATTTTTCATTTGTTTTTACACTAAATTGCATGAATTATTTCTAAAATTATACATTATTTAACACGATTCCCCGTATTACGATCAAATAATTAAAAAAGAAACCGGGCATCCACGTTGTAAACATGAACTCCCGGTTCCACTTTTTTAGTTAAAATTTAAATACTGCTACTCCGTAAGGCGGCAGCTTATATCCGATCGAATAATCCTGTCCATCGCAAGGCTTCTTTTCCGCCTTGTAGGAAACCGGACGTTTTGTATCCTCTGTGTCGCTTCCGCCAAACTGCGGATCTGCACTGTTTAATACCAGCTTATAGGTATGTCTGCCCGGCACACCTACCCGATAATCGTCACGCTCTACCGGTGTGAAACTGATCACGAAGAGCAGGTTATTCTTTCCATCCTTACTCTTTCGCACAAAGCTGAAAATACTGCGTTCGTAGTCGTTGGCATTCATCCACTCAAATCCTGCCCAGGTCGTATCCTGCTCATACAGACATGGATTTTTGCGATACAGATGAAGCAGCGCCTTTACCCAGTCCTGCATATGTTTGTGTTTCGGATCATCGAGCAGATACCAGTCTAACTCGCGCTTCTCGCTCCACTCACGCTCCTGCGCGAATTCCTGTCCCATAAACAACAGCTTCTTGCCGGAATGTCCCATCATGAATGCGTAACCCGCCATAAGATTTTTAAACTTATCCCCTTCAAGTCCCGGCATCTTGTTGAGCATGGAGCATTTCAGGTGTACGACCTCATCATGGGATAATACCAGAATGTACTTCTCACTCTCATTGTAACTCATGGCAAAGGTCATCTTGTTGTGATTGTCCTTTCGGAAATACGGGTCAAGCTTCATATAGTCAAGGAAATCATGCATCCAGCCCATGTTCCACTTGTAGCTGAAATTAAGTCCGTCATCCTCTACCGTACCCGTCACTTTCGGCCATGCCGTTGATTCCTCTGCAATCATCACAGAACCCGGATTTCTTCCGAGAATCAGCGTATTGATGTGCTTGAAAAACTCAATGGCTTCCAGATTTTTATTTCCACCATAAATATTCGGAACCCACTGTCCATCTTCCTTCCCGTAATCCAGATACAGCATGGATGCAACTGCATCCACACGAAGTCCGTCTACGTGATAATTCTCAATCCACATCAGTGCACTTCCGATCAGGAAGTTCTTGACCTCATTCTTTCCGTAATCAAAGATTTTGGTTCCCCAGTCCGGATGCTCTCCTTTGCGCGGGTCTGCATATTCATAAGTTGCAGTACCATCAAACTCTGCCAATCCATGTGCATCTTTTGGGAAATGTGCCGGCACCCAGTCAAGGATCACGCCAATCTTGTTCTTATGGCATTCGTTGACCAGATGTGCAAAATCCTCCGGTGTTCCATAACGGGAAGTCGGTGCATAATACCCCGTTACCTGATATCCCCAGGAACCATCGTATGGATACTCGGAAATTCCCATCAGCTCGATATGGGTATATCCCATGTCTTTCACATAAGGAATCAAGGTCTTTGCCAGATCCCGATAAGAATAAAATCCATCATCCTCACGCCCCGGATGCCGCATCCAGGAACCCGGATGTACCTCATAAATCGCCATCGGCTGCTCATATACTTCCTCTTTGGAAAGTTTTTTTCTGGCATTCATCCATTCGCTATCAGACCAGAGGAAATTGGAAATATCCGTGACAATGGAAGCTGTCTCCGGCCGCAGCTGTGCATAATTTGCATAAGGGTCTGCTTTGTACAGCTTTCTTCCGTCCTGCGCGATAATCAGGAACTTGTACATACAGCCAATCTGGACGCCCGGTACAAACAGTTCGTATACCCCCATCGTCTCCGGTGTCACACGTTTCATCTCATGGGACGTTTCATTCCAGCCGTTAAATTCCCCAATCACGTATACACGGTCCGCATGCGGTGCCCAGACATCGAAGCATACTCCCTCTTCTCCTTCAATTGTCATTTTGTGAGCACCCATTTTGCGATAAATATCATAATGTGTTGCCTGTCCAAACAGGTAACAATCCATCTCTGTAAAATTACTCATAAATACCCTCCCTGTCTTCTCTTATCTATCTTACTCGAAGTCCTTTTCCGTTAGTACAATTCTGTCATCATCCGTATAACGGCTGGCGGTCAGAATACTGATAGCTTTCTTTAACCCTCCATGTGCCTCCCGGTGAATTGCTTCATCCACAATATCTTTCACCTCTGTCAGTGTTGTCGCCTGATCCAGTCTCTGAATATTGCTGATCCGGTTATACAATGCCAGAACCGCCATATCATCAATTTTGTATCCAAGTTCCCTGGAATAAGAACGTGCAAACGTGACCAGCTCATCATTTGTAAAAATCGGAACTGAGATCTGTTCACTGAATTTTTTGGCAAATGTTTCATTCTGCGCAAATAATCTCTTGATGCCCTTGGATGTGTCTTCGAGTATAACGAAAAGACCACTCTCATCTGCGTCCAGCAATCCGGATAACTCCGACACGGTCTTTTTCTCCATATCTCCTGCCTGTTCAATAATCAGGCATCCTCCTGCCACCTTATCCAGCAGCCCGCCGACATTTTTCTGGTTCAATGCTTCCGCATGGATCTTTCCAATCTTTCCATCCAAACCCCCGGTCTCCTGCTGCAGGACTTTGATCATGCTGGTGGCAAGTGTTGTTTTTCCACTTCCCTGTCCGCCTTTAATTACGAGATTCCCCCTCGATGCAGTTTCCTTATTTTTCAGATGGGACGAAGCAACTGTCAACGCTTTGCAGAGCTGATCCTCCATGCCCTTCACCGGCATAAAATACGAAAAAATCGCTTTCTGTTCATCGGTCAGTTCTACAAGCGGGATATTCTGTTTTTCCTCTTTTCCCAGATCCACCGGTGTGTCTACCTGTGGGATATGTATGGTTTTTCCTTTCCAGGAAGAGCGATCTGTTTTTCTTCTTACAAAAGCAAACTCTTCTTCCCTCTCCTGTGCAAGTGTTGGTTTCTGTGGCAGATCCTCGATCGGAACCTCCTCAAAATCCTTTTTCTTTGTTTCTGTTTCCATTTCTTCTACACCACGATTCTCATTTAAGTTTTGGTCATCTTCTGTCACATCGGATGTCTCTTCTGCCGGTTTCTGTGCGGCAGCTTCCGTCTTTTTTTTCTGCTGGGAACGTACCATTTCTTCTAAAGATACTCCCTCTGGCCAAAGTTCTTCGGCATCTGTATCCATGACTGGCTGTTCCTCTTTTTTGTTCTCTTCCTCTTCTTCCTTTCGTTCTTCCGGCTCATTCGTTGCCGGCGGTGTTTCCCTTTCCGGCGTCTGTGGCGGTGTTTCTGCCGTTTCCTCCACAATATCCGCCTTCTCTGCCAGTACCGCATCCAGTTTTGGCAATACTCCTGTCAGGCGGTCCATAATATCGCCTGCCTCCTGCAGTGCACGTGCTTTTGCGGATTCGAGTTTCCGCTTTCTGGCATCTTCCAGTGCAGCTTCCGCAGCCTTGCGCATTTTCTCCCACTCACTCAGCACTTCCTCAATTGTCATCTGGCCTGTAATCTGATGCTCAATCATGTTTTTCTCATTTGTCATCATGCTCATCTGACCATCGGAGTCTTCTCCCAACAACTCTTTGAAATTTGTCTTGAGTGAACCATCAATCTCCTCATCTGTCTCAATGTGCCGTGTATTCTGTTCCGGCTGTGCCTCAGGCTTTTCTTCCTCCATCTGCATTTTCAGATAAGGGACATCTTCCACCATACGATTGATATTGTCCAGCGTATCCGTGACGGTTTCTTTTTCGGTTGCATCCATGATCTGCTGCATACCCTTTGCAATTTCCGCCTGAAGATTGACGGTATTAAACCGTTCTGTGTTTACTTCTACTTTTGGAATTGCGACCGGATCATGCACGGTCTCCCCGGCACGCGCCATCTCCTCCACATCAATGTGTGTCAAACCTGCTCTGTCATCTTTTGCCTGACAAAACGACCGATACTTTTCTTCCTGTGTTTTCGTCAATGGCTGATACAGCATTTTCAGTTCCAATGCACGCTCTACATATGGCCCGTCCCCGAACCAGAGTACCAGCTCATCACATGCATCAATACACTTCTCACTCATCCCTGCTTTGTGATACAGATAAGCAAGCTCATATGCCCACTCTTCCGTATATTCCTGCTCCTTGAGTTCTTCAAGAATCGGTATCAGTTCTTCATAAGAAGCCCCCTGTGCCTTCTGTATATCATAGCGAAGTACATATTTAAGGGTGTCATGAGGCGCAATCTCCACAAACTCATCGTAATAATCCTGTGCCGCCTGAAAATCTTTCATCTTGACCGCCACTTCCGCAAGACGGTAAATAATCATTCTTCCGATCGGCGAGCGATCATATGCCATCAGCAAAACTTCCCGGCTCTCCTCATAACGCTGTACTTTTTCGTACACTTCCCCAGCTTTTACCAGACCATTTACATTTTTAACCTTATTCCAATTGATGGTATCTGCAATATCTGCTGCCTCATCATATTTCTCTTCCGCATAGCGGGATTTCATCTGATCAAGCTTCAGATTATATTCGTATTTGTCCAATTGTTATCTCCTTAAAGTATCCCCAAACAGGTCTATCTGTCTATTTTCAAGTATACCATAGGCGGCAATTAGTGTCAAAAAATAATCCGAAAAAAAGAGCTGCACACAAACGCGTACAGCCCTTGAAATTACTGGTTTTTCTTTGTTTCGTCTTTCTTCCCGGAATCTTTTAAAGTTCTCTTTTTCTTTTGTTTTTCCCCGTAATATATGATCGCACCGGTTGCCTCATCTACACCGGCTGCCTCCACATATGCCTCCGTTACGGTTGTAAGGTTTTTCTTCCGTATGCTGTGGTTTACCAGTCTGCGGATAATATAGTAAATCATCGCAAACACCGGAACTCCAAGCAGCATTCCCAGGAATCCAAACAGTCCGCCTCCGATCAGAATCGAAAACATTACCCAGAACGCGGATAATCCGGTGGAATCACCTAAAATCTTCGGTCCGATAATATTTCCATCCACCTGCTGCAGAACGATAATAAATATCAGCAGATACAACGCATGCAGCGGACTCTGGATCACCACCAGAAGAAGTGTCGGAATCGCACCGATAAACGGTCCAAACACCGGAATGACATTGGTTACTCCAATGATAACCGCAACCAGTATCGTATCTGGGATATGCAGAATCAGACATCCAAAATAACAGATTACTCCGATGATGGCAGAATCTATAATCTTTCCAATGATGAAACCACCAAATACTTCATCTGCCTTGTGGAAAACTTCGATAATAATGTTTCCATGTTTCGGTTTAAAGATCGCATACACAATCTTTTTGCTCTGTCCCACCAGGCTTTCTTTAATGGATAAGACATAAACAACGACAATGATCCCAATGATGAAGTTTAATATGGATTTGACCATCGTGATTACGCCGGAAGTAATCTGCAGCAGATATTGCTGCATCTGTGGAAGCAGATCCTTCGTTGCCCAGTTTTCCACCTGATCCGTCAGTTTTGTCAGCATATCACTGATGGTATCTGTCACTCCATAGGCTCCGAGTTTTCCACTTTTCACCATATGGATCAGGCTCTCCACATTACCAGGCAGTGCTTCCACCAGCCCGGTAACACTTGATACCACCGAAGGAACAATTGCCGCAATCAAAAGTACCAGAATCACCAGAAGAAACAGGATTGCCCCGGCAATGGACAATCCACGTGCCACTTTAGCCGCTGATTTTTCTGATTTCATTTTCTTTTTCAGAAACGGCAGCCAGTGCCGCTCCTGAAATTTCATAACCGGGTTAAGCAGATAAGCAAGTCCCAGTCCGATAATAATCGGCTGCAATGCACCTGTAATCAGATGCCAGGTATCTGCAACCCCCTTGTACCGGAGCACCAGGAAGAAAAATACGGTACAACAGGCAAAGGTGAGAAATACCATCAATCCGATTTTAATCAGAAGAACCGTCTGACGCATGCCATCCTCACTCTGTTTGATCTGTTCCATCTGTTTTTGTTTTTCCACGTCTGTCATACAAGATCTCCTATCCGCGGTAATAATTGATCAGGCAGCCTTTAAGGATAATATCTTTCTCATCCGGTGTCAGTTCTCCCATACGCAGGGTAAATGGCTTTAAAGCACCATCCTTTACCACATATGCCTCAAATTCTGTTTTTCCGTCTGCGATCGCCTCACGGATCTTTGGAACAAACAGGTAATCCAGATTGTGGAACGGAAGCTCTCCCTGATCAATAACAAACGGGATCATACCCCAGTTAATCAGGTTGGAACGGTATCTCTTGGTCGCATATTCATTTGCAATGTTTGCCCATCCGCCAAGTACCTTCTGGCAGGAAGCCGCCTGCTCACGCGCAGAACCGTCTCCCGGTTTTACTGCAAAAATCGTACTTCCAAAACCAACGTTTGAGCGGTTGACATCGGAGAACGTTGCACGGATGGTATCCATAACCGGATGAATCTCCGGAAGTGCATCTCCCGGACAGGTATCTGCCTCGACAGCCTTCTGTGCCTTCTGTACTTCCTTGGCACGTCCAACATATTCCGGATCCTTTCTGGAAAGTGCAAACTCTGCCAGTCCCAGTGGGTTGGAACGGAAAGAGGATGTCTCTCCGGAAGGAATCAGCTCGTCCGTTGTGGTCACCGGATCGTGAATCTCGGAAACAACTTTCAGCACAAGATTCTCCGGAAGCGGGCTCATAGCCGGCCAGTCCTTGATATTTGGTCCAAACTGGATCTCTACGTTCGGATCTGCCACACCCTTACTGTCAAATACACGGTTTTCATAAATGGTCTTATCAAAGAAGTATTTCGGCTTGCTGTAGTTTACATCAATATCGGTAGCTGCGGTAAGGAATCCCTTATTTGCAGCGGTTGCAGCGATAGAACGCGCATCCATCAGTGCTACGGAAGCAACCTGTCCGTTCTGTACCTTAGAGCCCTCACGGTTCGGGAAGTTACGTGTAGAATGACGGATGGAAAATGCATTATTTGCAGGTGTATCTCCAGCACCAAAGCACGGTCCGCAGAATGCAGTCTTGACAATGGCACCTGTCTCCAACAGATTGGCAACGGCACCGTTCTTAACCAATTCCATATAAATCGGAGTGGAAGCCGGGTAAACACTCAGCGTAAACTCGTCCGCTCCAATGGAAGTGCCCTTTAAGATGTCTGCTGCATCGCAGATATTTTCAAATCCACCACCGGCACATCCGGCAATGATACCCTGATCTACATACAGTCTTCCGTTCTTTACTTTGCTCTTTAAGTCAAGGTCTACTTTTCCATCAAAACTTACCTGTGCACGCTTCTCACAGTCATCGAGAATATCCATCAGGTTTGCATTTAATTCCTCAATCGTGTATGTATTGCTTGGATGGAACGGCATCGCGATCATTGGCTTAATCTCGCTTAAATCAAGTTCGATAAAGCTGTCATAGTATGCAGTTTCTCCCGGATTCAGTTCCTCGAAATCTCCGGTTCTTCCGTGAATCTCATAGAATTCCTTCACCTGGTCATCGGTTCTCCAGATAGAGGACAGACAGGTGGTCTCTGTTGTCATAACATCAACACCGATACGGTAATCAACACTCAGATTGGATACGCCCGGTCCGACAAACTCCATCACTTTATTTTTTACAAATCCGTTGGCAAATACTTCACCGATAATGGCAAGTGCGATATCCTGCGGTCCGACACCCTTCTGCGGGGTACCTGTCAGGTAAATGCCGACAACTCCCGGCATATCAATATCGTAAGTCTTATTCAAAAGCTGCTTTACAAGCTCCGGACCACCTTCTCCAATTGCCATGGTTCCCAGTGCTCCGTAACGGGTATGGGAGTCTGATCCAAGGATCATCTTTCCGCCGCCTGCAAGCATTTCTCTTGCAAACTGGTGAATAACTGCCTGATGAGGAGGAACATAGATTCCGCCGTATTTCTTTGCACATGTCAGTCCAAACATATGGTCATCTTCGTTGATGGTTCCACCGACTGCACACAGACTGTTGTGACAGTTAGTGAGTACATAAGGAATCGGGAACTTCTCAAGACCTGATGCCCTGGCGGTCTGGATGATGCCGACAAATGTAATATCGTGGGAAGTCAGCTTATCAAATTTGATCTGCAGTTTTTCCATGTTGCCAGATGTATTGTGGTTCTTTAAAATTCCATATGCAATGGTTTGTTTCTTTGCATCTTCCGGTGTAACAGTCTTTCCTGTCTTTGCATTGACAGCAGATGCTGCTTCCGGTGAATTAATGACAACATCCCTGCCGTTGACCAGGTATGCGCCGTTCTCATATAACTTCATAGTTTCCTCCTTGTTTTCGAAATCATAGTTAATGATAATTATATAATAAAATGTATTTTTATGCAACGACTGCAAACGTAATGGATGCCGCAAACAGATCGCCATCTACCAGGATTGCAAACTCACCGCCCATCAGCTGTGTAAGATTCTTTGCAATGGACAGTCCAAGACCGCTTCCCTCTGTCGTGCGGGATTCCTCTCCCCTCACAAAACGCTCCGTCAGGTCTTTCCTCGCCGCTCCCTGTTCCGGCAGCGGATTTTTCGAAATATTTTTGATACGGAAAACCGCATTGTTCTCCTCTACTTCCAGATCTACATAAACCCGGGTATTTTCAAGTGCATATTTTGCCGCATTGGTATACAGATTTTCAATTGCACGGTAGAGCTGCCGTCCGTCTGCCCGGATCATCACCGAATTGTGCGGCAGTTTCGTCACAATGGTCAGCCCACGTGCCTCAAAACGTTCATTGAACTCACCACCCGTCTGGTACAGCAGTTCTACCAGATCAATGGTCTGCATATCCAGCTGGATATTTCCGGAACTGATCTTTGATGCTTCGACCAGATCCTCCGTCAGCTGTTTCAGCCGCTGGGATTTTTCATCCAGAACCCGGATATAATTACGTGCATTTTCGTTTTCCAGGTTTTCACGTTTGAGCAGATCCACATAATTGACAATGGAAGTAAGCGGTGTTTTGATATCATGGGAAACATTCGTGATCAGGTCTGCCTTCATCCGTTCATTCCGGATCCGCTCCTGAATGGCTTCGCTCAGCCCTGCACGGATATTATTCACAGAAGCTGCAATGCCTCTTTCCTGTCCGTGAAACTGCTCCACATCCAGTGTTGTATCCAGTGCCCCTGCCGCAATTTTTTCAATTGCATGCTGGATCTCATATCTTTCGCGCGCCTTACGCGTACACAGTCTGGGATTCTGTCCGGAGATAAACACCCGTCTAAGGAAGCTTCCTGCCTGATAGATCAGACTGTATGTCAGAAGGGTATTGTTTTTGACCCGCCGGACAATGCTCATATAAAACAGCAGGAATACAACATCGACCAGATACCCGACTGTTCCGACTGCTACCATCAGTCCGGACAGTTCAAACTGGATGTCATGGAGATTTCTCCCCAAAAAGAGCACAAGATAAATGAATGCCACAAAAAGCACCATCTGGATATCCGTATAAATTTTATCGATCCAGGTCAGGTAAATGGTTGCATCCTCCTCCGACCGGCGCCCTGCAACACCTGTCAGATAGGCAAGAAATACAAAGCTTCCGACCATGCCGATCACCATAAACAGGCTGAGAATCCTCAGCCCTCCGATATGTCTGCGCAGATTGTATCCGATCCCATAGATTCCGCAAAGCATCATAATCAGGAACATCTGATGCATGACAATGGCTGCGCCCTTTTTTCCGCTGGAGAATTCTTTCATAGACAGCTACGCCCCCGCTTCGATTTTATAGCCGACACCCCAGACCACTTTCAGATACCGCGGTTCTTTCGGATTGATTTCGATTTTTTCCCGGATATGCCGGATGTGGACAGCAACTGTATTGTCAGCGCCAATTGCTTCTTCATTCCAGATTTCCTCATAAATCTGACTGATGGAAAATACTTTTCCTTTATTTTTCATTAAAAGCAGAAGGATGTTGTATTCGATCGGAGTCAGTTTGACCTCTTCCCCATCTACCGTAACTTTTTTTAATTCATCGTTAATAACCAGACCGCCGGCTTCATAAACGGCATCACCGGAAGGGGTGCTCGAAAGTGTGGTATAACGCCGCAGCTGTGACTTCACACGGGCAACCAGTTCCAGCGGATTAAACGGCTTGGTCACATAATCGTCCGCCCCCACGTTCAGCCCCAGAATCTTATCCGCATCTTCTGTCTTGGCAGACAGGATGATAATGGGAATGCTGCTTGTTTTACGTGCCTGGAATGTCGCACGGATTCCATCCAGTTTCGGCATCATCACATCGATCACCATCAGATCAATTTTCTTTGTGCGAAGCATATCCAGAGCCTGTTCCCCGTCATATGCTTTTACTACCTGGTATCCTTCCTGAATCAGGTAAATCTCAATTGCGTCTACAATTTCCTTGTCATCATCACACACCAGAATCGTCATGCGGATGTCCTCCTATCAGGTTCTTGATCTTGTTCTGAAAGCCGGCGGATTTTTCTTTTTCTTCTGCTGCTTCCTGTTCTTCCTGTTCATCTTTCCACTTAAAATAATCAGCATCCAGATTCACACGCAGTTGTTCTTCCAGCTGCTTTAACTCTTCATCGTCATCTTCTACCGTAACCGGTGCCGGAATCTCCGGCTTCGGCGACAGCTTCTTTGGTTTTTCCACCGGCTTTTCCACCGGCTTTTCTACTGGTTCTTCCGCAAGGTCTTCTACCGGTTCTTCCGGTACGGAAAGTCCCAGCTTATCCAGATATTCCTGGTTAATCTTAATATCGGTCTGCCGGTTTGCGTAAATTGCTTTTTCTTCCCGCTTCTCCTGCTCGTACTCCGGTCTTCCTTCCATCTTTTCCTTCTCAATCTCGCGGTTTCGCTCCTCGATGATCTTTAAGTACTTTTCGGTATCAACCAGATCCTGCAGCTGTCCTTTGAGTTCGGATTTGTTGGTTCTTAATTCCTGTTCTTCTTTTTCCATCTGTTCTTTAATTTCCTGATAGATGGCACCGACCTTTTTGTCTGCCTCCTGCATGATATCCTGCATACGGTTTAACGTTTCATCCATATACATGACAGATGCCGCATAAATGTCCTCTGCCTTACGGCTTGCATCCCAGATGATCTGATCTCCCTTTTTATGGAAATCGCGCTCTGCCTTGTCACGGCTTCGAATGGTCAGCTCGTATTCATCCATAATCTGATAAATACAGGTATTTAATTCTGCCAGCAGATCAATCACCTGCTGCTTATCTATGATAACTTTACTCGGCTCTTTCGGATACGGCTCACTCTTCGACAGCAAAACGTGAAGACTGCGCAGTACCTTTTCCGTATTGTCCTGTGCTCCCATGTGTCCTGATTCCTTCCATAATAGATAATTCCGTACTTTCTATTATAATCAATCCCCCTATAATACGCAATATTTTAGATTCTTAGGTTTTTCTAAATTTTATTACACAAAACTTTATTTTTTACAGACACAAGGTTATAATAATTTTTTGAAAATGAACCTGTTTAATAAAGGATATATACTATGAATATCGTCAAAACTTACGGAAATTATATTAAAAAATATGCCGGCACCCACCCGGCAGTTTCACGCAAAATGATTGACATCGGATTACATCTCGAACAGTTCCGGACTGAACATTTTGCAGAAAAAACAATGCCGAAAGCATATCAGAAGCTGAATACGCTCGGCGTAAAAAATACGCTTCATGCGCTGGAATACCCGGAATCCACGGTCTGGTGCAATCTGTTTGCACCCGTGGAAATTTTCCAGTGCTTCGGACTCAGTGCGCTTTCCATGGAATGTCTTTCCTCGTTTCTCTCAGGATTTACGTGTGAAGACTATTTTATCGACCGCGCAGAAAGCCGGGGAATTGCCTCCACGCTCTGTTCCTATCACAAAGATTTTATCGGTGCCGTAGACTCCGGAATTATTTCACCTGCCAGACTCGGTGTGACAACTTCCATGATTTGTGACGGCAATATTAACACATTCCGCTATGTCAGCCGGCACACGGATCTTGACACTTATGTGATCGATGTGCCGGACAGCTGTTCTCCGGAAGCCGTGGAATATGTGACCATGCAGCTGAAAGAACTGATTCAGAAACTGGAAGCACTGACCGGAAAACGTCTGTCCATGGATGACCTGTCGGAAACACTTGCCCGCGAAAACCAGTCGAAAGCTTATTACAAAGAGTTTTTAAAACTGCAGGCAGAGCGCTATTATCCATCGACACTGACTCTGCAGATGTACATGCTTTTTGCCACCCACTTAAACATCGGAACACCGGAAACCCTTGATCTGTTCCGCAGTTTTGCCGAGGATATCAAACAATATCCGAAATATGACGGCACCCGGATTGTGTGGGTACATCTGCTTCCTTTTTATCAGGAAACACTCAAACACTATTTTAACCTGAACAGAGATTACCAGATCCAGTGTACCGAAATGAACCTGGATTACATGGACGAACTGGATACCACCCACCCACTGGAAGCACTTGCCACTAAAATGCTAAACAATCTCTATAACGGTCCCTACGAAAAAAAAGCAAATATGGTCGTAAAACTGGCAAAAGAAATGCATGCCGATGGCGTCATTAACTTCTGCCACTGGGGCTGTAAGCAATCTGCCGGCGGAGTATTCCAGCTTCGCGAAACACTCAAGGCCGCGGATATTCCACTGCTCGTTCTGGATGGCGATGCCATGGACCGCCGGAACAGCCATGACGGACAGATCAAAACCCGTCTGGAAGCTTTTCTGGAAATTCTGGATAAAGAGAGGAATTCATCATGTTAGGTTATGTATGTAAATATACCCCCATGGAATTATTTGAAGCCATGGACACGGAAATCACACGTCTGGAACCATCCGTTACGGATTTTAACCACGCGGACACCCTGATGCACGCCAACATCTGTTCCTATACCAAGGCCGTGCTGGAAGATGTGATGGAACATGACTATGAGGGTGTCATTCTGACTACCTGCTGCGACAGCATCCGGCGTCTGTATGACACATTAAAAAGCCAGTTCCCGGATAAATTTTTCTTTTTGCTGGATATTCCCCGCAAATTTAATGATTTTGCAGTGATGCTCTATGAGCGCCAGCTAAAACAAATGCTCACCGAGTACGAGGCTTTCTCCGGAAAAACACTGGATCTGAAACGTTTTGTTTCCATGATGCAGAACAAAGCAGCTCTGAAAAAACAGGAAAACACCCGCATGTCTGCCAGTGCAGCGTCCGAAAAAGGAAACGGACAGAAACTCAATATTGGTATCATGGGTGCCCGATGCAACAATGAAATCCGTCAGTTGCTTGTCGACCGCGGTGCCAATCTGCTGTTTGATTTAACATGCACCGGACTTGCACGTGATTTTTCCATTACAGAGGATCAGGTCCTGCATTCCTATGCTGCCGCGCTGCTAAACCAGATTCCATGCATGCGCATGTTAAAAGCAGCGAACCGTGAACATTTTCTTGACGGTTTTACCGACCGCCTGGATGGAATTATATATCATACCGTCAAATTCTGTGACTCTTATTCTTATGAGTATGCGGATTTCCGCCAGCGGCTGGATCTGCCGATTCTGCTGGTAGAAACCGATTCCACCAGACAATGTGCCGGACAGGTCCGGACCCGTGTGGAAGCCTTTATGGAAGAATTGAAAGTGAAAAAAGGATTGTCCCTGACCGGGGAAAAACAAATGATAAAAAGAAAGGGTGATACAGTGTATACATTAGGAATTGACAGCGGCTCTACCTCTACAAACACCGTAATCTTAGACGAAAACAGACAGATCAAAGCATTTTCAGTTGTCCGCACCGGAGCCAAATCTTCCCAGAGTGCAGATGCCGCACTGGCAGACGTTCTGAAAAAGGCCGGACTTGACCGGGAAGATATTTCCCTGATTGTATCCACGGGTTATGGTCGTGTCAGCATTCCATTTGCGGACAAAAATGTAACCGAAATCAGCTGCCACGGAAAAGGTGCGCATCTTCTCTTCCCGGACGTTCACACGATCCTCGATATCGGCGGTCAGGATAGCAAAGCCATCCGGCTGAATGACAATGGAGAAGTTGCCGATTTTGTCATGAATGATAAATGTGCCGCCGGAACCGGCCGCTTTCTGGAAATGATGGCGCGCTCCCTGGAAATCAGTATCGACGAACTTGGCCCGGTATCCCTGCAGTCCAAAGAAAATATTGAAATCAGCAGCATGTGCAGTGTTTTTGCTGAATCGGAAGTTATCTCCCTGATCGCACAGAACAAAGAGATTGCTGATATTGCACATGGAATTCACAAGGCAATTGCCGGGAAAGCAATGTCCCTCCTGAAACGTGTCGGTCTGAATCCGGGATATATGATGACTGGCGGTGTTGCCAAGAATCCGGGTGTCGTCGCCGTGCTGGAGGAGCAGCTTGGAGAAAAACTACATATCTATGAGGAACCAGAGATTGTCGGTGCACTGGGTGCGGCATTGTATGGGCTTGAGGAGATCCTATAAACCAGAAAATAATTTTACAACAACAATCGTGATACGATTTATTTTCCAATCGTATCGCAATTGTTGTTTTTCTGTTACTGTTATAAATCATTTGACTTCTGTCCGAAAATACGATATTCTGTTTTTACTGGGTTTATAAAATTATATACCACAATTACTTATGCGATACATCGCCATTGTACCGCAATCACCACTCATGGAGAGCATTTCGCTCATAAATTTCCATTAGAACCACAATTTCATAGAACTGGTCATAACAGCTCTGTTTTTTATACTTTCTATATTGTAAAAGCAGATGCTTATGATATATACTAAAGGAAAGGTAGGACACTACATGGGGAACACTGACATTTTGACAACTTCGTTGCCAGATGCCGACACAGAAAACACAACAGAACACAGCACGATTTTCGACGATGTATTCCGAACCATTGCGCAAAAAATGCCGCAGCTTCTCATTCCGCTGATCAACGAAGTTTTCCATACTTCTTACAGCGAAGAGGAACAGTTTGAACAATTGCGAAACGAACATTACGAAAAGTACGGAACCGTGATCACGGACTCCATTATCCGGATTGGTGGACATATATACCATCTGGAATGCCAGTCCTCTAAGGACAGGACAATGGTTATCCGGATGTTCGAGTACGACATTTCGATTGCACTTGAACATGCTTCTTTGGGGGAACATGCAATTTGGGAGATTGCGTTTCCTCAATCGTGCGTGCTTTATATCCGCAATCACCGTTCGCTTCCGGATTATCATGAAGCAATTGTAACGTTTGCAGATGGTCAGAAAGTACGTTACCGCGTTCCGGTTTTGCAGGCGAAAAGATACACGGTGGATCGGATTTTTGAAAAACGGCTGCTGATTCTGCTTCCGTATCATATCTTACGGTATGAACATTTTTTGAAGCACAATGGAACGAATTCGAAAAAAGTGAAGCATCTGCTGGACGATTTCCGGGAGATCAACCGAAGGTTAGAGGACGCGTCCGAAAAAGAACAAAAGTCACATCTTTATATGGATATGATTGTTTTAATTGAGAAAATCGCGGATTATATTATTCCAAAAGACAATGATATTAGGAAAGGATTGGGTGAGATTATGGGTGGTAAAATTTTGAAGTTACGGTCTGAAGAATTGCTGGAACAGGGCGAAGCCAAGGGTAGAATTGATGCAATTCAAAATATGATCAAATATAACGTTCCAAAAGAAAAAATTTTACTGGATTACACTTCAGATGAATACGAAGAGGCATTAAATTCTATGCCAGTAAAAGTATAAACACACACCAAAAGGGGCTCCGAAGAGTCCCTTTTGATGTGTAATGACCATATTTACTTTTACTGTAACAGAGAAAGTACACCCTGATTAGACT
>OKRS01000858.1_pt1 | contig 21960 bp, 28 predicted proteins | sample 1601191 | NCBI WGS metagenome assembly OKRS01 (sample SAMEA3541509, study PRJEB24748) | human gut metagenome | biome: human gut; feature: human-associated habitat; material: faeces | place: China | collected 2012
AAATGAGTAAAAAATTAAATAAAACTGAACAATGGTTAAAAGGACAAAGTCGGCAAGGGGCAAAATTAAGGGACCTTTTGCCAACGTTAAAACAATATCATAGAATGCCAAAAGAAATGCAAAGAAAATACACGCGAATTATGCAAGACTGGAAAAGTAACAGTCCATCCAGAAAAGGACGGGCCTTAGATCGTATGCAAAAATACTACCACCAAATTCCGGGACAAACTATGATCCAGCAAGTATTGGGCGGACGTATTATTGCAAATTTGGAAAGCATTTATCAACAACAACAAGAAGATTATTTCATGAACACGTATTACGAAGCACCGGGGGACATTTATCGGCAAGGAAAACCGGGCGCGGGATATGGGGTAATGCGGCAAGGACATTTCCAAAAAGATAAGCACGGGCATGTTATCGGGGCGCGAACGGCAAAAGAAGTTTCCAAAATGATGATTTTCAGAAAACTGGACCGCGATCAACTTACAGTATCAAATTTTGAAATGAAAGACTTTTTAGAAGGCGTGGAATTTTACGATAACGGTAATGAACAGGTTGCGGTGGCGTCATATCGCGACGGTAAAACGCGGTTTATTGACGTGTATAATAAAACAACCGATTCAACGGAAACAATCGAAATTGATCTTGAACGAAAAGGATTTCCGCGCAATACAATTGATTGGGAAAACCCACGGGCACGGAAGAGGGATAATATAACCGGGTGGTGATAACATGGGGAAGGCTAAAAAAGTCAATCAAAAGCCTTTAATTTTAGTTGCCGATAGTGAAGCGCAAACGGCCTGGAATGATACCGCAATAAGCGAAGAGATCGAGTTAAAATTGAAAAAACGGTTGAACGAGATCAAGCACGAATTACGCTACCACCCAACCGTCGAATTAAAACGGGAAAAAAGCGAGCTGGAACGCAAAATCGGGGTAAAAAGCACGGGGCTATGCAACGAAATGAACACCTATCTACTAGGATATGCGGAAATTGGAACCGGGAAGCGCGCAAAAAAGTGGTATGAACAGCGGGTTGAAAAATATGGAGTTGAGCATGCGCAGGATCTTTGGACTGAACGCAATGTACGGTACTGGTATAAACCAGAACCAAACGACGAGCCATGGGAAGCCATGTTACGGGATATGGTAAAACGCTATCGTGATAAAATCGGCGATGATAAGGCATATTTTGCCGTGATCTATTTTCACAACCTGGACTATGACGCGCAAAATCTGATGCAGCATATTATGGACCAAGATTTTGAGTGTCGATTTAGCGACGTAAGCGTTCTGCATAATGGTAGCTTGTATAGTTTATCGTTTGTTTATAACGGGTGTCATTTTGAATTACGCGACAGTATGAAAATATATAATCAATCATTAGCGAAGCTGGGGGCCAACGTTGGATGGCCCAAAAAGACGGAAGCGGCGACCTATCGGTGGATAGATCTTGGGAACGAAGCCGAGGTTATTCAGCATGAAATTTTTTATTTTAAGCACGACATAGCCGTGTTAGCGGCGATCATGCGGAAGCATGTGGAAAAGTTTCCCGGCAAGTTGCGGTTAACGGCGGCGGGCTATGCGGAAGCAGACTTAAAAGCAACGGTCAAGCAAGATGATGAATCAACCAATACGAACCATTATAATGCCCTCTTTGAAGCCAAGTATACCGACGGCCAGGAAAAATATATCCGGCAAGCGTATTTTGGCGGTTTTGTGTATGCTAATTATAAAATTGTGAATAAAAAGTTGAGCCGCGGGCTGGTAGGCGACGTTAACTCGTTATATCCTTCGGTTATGATGAACCACAATTATCCAGTTTGGCAATCATTACAAGAGTTAAAAGAAGATGAGTTCAAGGGCCTTAATCTGCATGATTATAATACCTTCGCGGTGGTAACGATCAAAGTGAAGAAACTACGGTTAAAAAATGACGGGGTGCCATGCTTTCCGAAGAAAACGGCGTTTGGCATGTCGCGGGAAATTTTCAGCGAAAGTGATCTCGCGACCGATACGGCGATTTTAACGAATTTCGATTTATATTGGATCGAACAAAATTACAACATTGAATATGAATATAAGCAAGGCATCATCGCCCGGCGGTATATCACCCGGCCGTTCACGTCGTTTATTTTGAAGCATAAAGCGGAGAAAGAAGCGGCGGTGCGGGCGGGCAATAAAGTTGAAAAAATGATCGCCAAGATTATGTTAAATTCAACGTATGGTAAGTTTGCGCAACGGAAAATAACCACCAAGTCGATCTTGACCCGCAACGTGAATGGCACGATTGGGTTCAGCGAGGTCAAAGACGAACAAGCCAACCCAAAAGAGCACAATATTTTAATTGCGGTATTTATTACCGCGTTTGCGCGCGACGTACTCCTAGGGATGATTGAAATTTTAAAACATGAGCCGCAAGCAACGTTCTGGTATTGCGACACCGATTCGGTTCATTTTGGCTATGCGGGGGACCTGGACATAGTGAAGGACGATGAAAAGATCTTTCAGGAATTGCATATTCCGTTTGATAAGTCATTGTTTGGGAAATGGAAACCCGAACAGCATATGACGCAAGCCCGTTATCTAGGTAGTAAACGATATTGGGAAGAGGATCCGGCGCTAGGGGAAGCAATCATTAAAGGCGCTGGCATCCAAAAGGTTGGTAAAGCGTATTTGAGTAAGCGCGGAATCGAGGTGTTCAAATATCGGCAAGAACAAGCAATCATCGTACCCTTCACGGTATCAAAGAAGGTGAAAAACGGTGTGAAGATCTACAATTCGACGAAATTAATTGAGCCGACCCCAACCCAACAAAAGATGATCGAAAATCTTTGATGAATTGTTGACAATCATTTAAAAGCATGATAATATATAATCGTAGCAAGGAAGGAATAAACCTTCTAAGCTACTAAGTTGACTAGCATAGAATAAATATAAAGGAGAAGATATTATGCCATTAACTGTATACGAAAAGAACGGCGTTAAGGGTGGAATGAATGCAATCGTTACGGGGTTCATTGAATACAACGTATTGAACGAACCGCGGACGCCAAAAGCGACGAAGCTGGTTCCTGATCCAAAACCGGAATATGTAATTGCATTGAACCACTTTGCAATTAAGGGCGACGCGCCGCTGGTAGCGGCTTTGAATGAAACGACTTACGCGGACGGGGAAAAGATTTCCTTACGCGATAAAAGTCCGTTCCCGCCAGTGATTTTTGACAAGGACAATCGCAAAACCACCGGTGAAGAACTGGTGCCGGAAGGCAAATGTATTAAGGCGGGTACCTTGGTTCACGTGCATGTTCAGACGTTCGACACCCCGCTGAATGTTGGTTGCGGGTTCGACGCATTAAAGTTCCCGATCTCACTGGAAGAGGTTCCGGTTGTTGACGCGGGCGGCACGGTTAGCGCTAGTGTATTCGATCAATTCGGCGACGAATCAGCGCAACCCGCTGACTGGAATGTAGATAACAATTAAGGGCCTAAGAGGGCGGGCGAAGGCCCGCTCTTTTTTAATAAGGAGTGATATTAAATGCGATTAGATAAGGTTGAGCGGCGACTATATAAAATGCGTCGCAACCGAACTGGCAAAGATACCGATGAAAATCTGTACGGTGATAACTTTTCCTTAATGGAAGAGGACTATTATCGAATTTACAATGACTATTTAACCAACCTGGTTTTAAATTTAATTACCTACGAGAACGCGCCCGACACGCTCGACGAGCGGTTTCTCGAGTTCAACTTGCGTTACTACGGTTATGCGCGGGTTGGCGGCGTTGATAGTGATAACGTGTTTGTGCTAGGTCAAAACCAAAATGGCGAGTACGGGTTAAACGCCTTGGGTTCGCTAATTGATCAATCAACGATACCGAACCCCTTTTCAGTTGATGAACAGACGCGGGAGCTTCCTTACTTAACGCGCATGAACTACCGGGATAAAACGGCGGGCTATGTAACGTTAACCAATAAGTACAATTTCTACTTATCTGGGCTTATGTCAACCTTCACGGACATTCAGCTGATTAATCGGGTTAGCAAGTCCCTGGCCAAGATTAAAGCGAGTGAAATGCGCAACGTTGACTTAATGAAACAACAATACGTTGGGCTAACTAAAAATAAGAACTTGACCGCTAATCAAATTTACCAGCAAATTCAAGAAGGCCAGTCGTTCATTGGGATTGACAGTGATTTAGGCGATATCGCCAACGTGTTAGCCGTTACCGACTTTAATATCCATGATTACTTGGGTTCGCTAAAAACCGCATGGAATAACGAGGTTTCCGAATTGTTGACCATGCTGGGGATCAATACGGTTGGCGTTGACAAGAAGGAACGCTTAGTTTCAATGGAAGCCCAAGCCAATGCCCAACTCACCGAAGCCAGTGCCAACGTTTATTTGCAAGCCCGGAATCAGCAACTAGAAATCTTAAATGACGTGTTAGGGACTAAGATCGAAGCCACCTTCAATCAACAAGCCTTTCAACAGTTAGTCAAGTTACAAGACGCGCAAAACGCCGGCGAAATTGACGTTGATACGAATAACGACAATGAAATTGATAATCAGGAGGAAAATTAAAATGATCCATAAAGCAGTTTATGAAATGAACAAATCATACAGTCAGAATATTAGCGAGGTATTAACGAAATACATGCAAAAGAACTATTACCCAACGGCCGCTGATTTTGTCCGCGATTTTAATAAAGAGGTTCCCGAAGCGCCCGTTGCGGAAAGTACGTTCCGTTGCTGGTTGCATTGCAAGTCAATGCCAACCCTTTATTACTTGGTACGGTTAAGCGAGTTCATGGGGATCGACCTCTACGACTTAATTTATAACTATCAAAACGGGGAGGATAATTAATGGCAAAGTATACAATTGAGTTAGGGGCCATGGTATCGGCCCATGCCCACTTAATGGCAACGCAAGGCGACGACCGGATGCTGAATATTAGCGACGGCAGCGGCTATGAAAAAACCTTCAACATGCCGGAATTTGTCTGGTTATCACCCAACGAGGTAATCGACAAATACGCGCGATCGTTTATGGATCGCCATGTCGGCCCGGGCTTGCAAGAAGACATCACCGACCAAGCCGACCTTAATAAGGCCATTTACGATCGGTTATGCCAAACGCTAGTCCGTCATTTCTGGGGTTATGAAATTGGCCAGGAAAACCCATTGTATTTCTTAACCCTCTTGCGGCAATGCCTGGATATGTATTTACCGATTTGGTATCAAGGCTACCAAAAGTTATTTATCGACAAGGCCCAATGGATCACGAATGTTGCCGACGGCACCAGCATAACGGTTTCGAAGTCCGACGCCAACGGGAACAGCAAACAGGCTTCGATTGCCGGGAACGCTGACACCCCGCAAAATGAGTTGAACTTTAAAATGAATACCGGGGATCCGACCGACGATTATAATTTCCACTACGCCAGCGACGTTAACGGCGCTAAGTCGACCGAATCATCGACGAATACGGCGAACGGAACGACGAACACAACGACGCATACCGAGGGCCGCAACGCGATCATCACGGACTTGCTGAATCGGATGTTGGGATATACGAACGGCATTTACTTTGATTTATTCGACAAGATTAAGGCGGCGGGCCTTTTCATGGGGGTGTATTAACATGAGTAAAATCAATGAAATTGCGGAGTTACTGTTAGCGGCGGGGTGCGATCCGGCCAGCGAAGAGCAATTGGTTAATAAGATCTGTTTGGCAATTTACGACCAGGATGTCTTACAAGCTGGCATTGCCATGGCGATTTGTCTTAAATTCCTGGCCCGCAAACTAGAAGATCAGGATACCGATACGGAAACGCATGTGCGAATCTTACTAAACTTGGCCGACGCCTACGACGTTGAGTTTAAGCACCCCGATTAAAACTATGATATAATAGAAGCAACCGAATAGAGCTAAGTGAGTTCCGTAGCGGGTTTCAACGGGTTAAACCGGCCGCGCGGTTAGGCTTGAAACGCCGCCCTTTCTCTAATCGGTGCAGGCGGTTGCTGGGTTTTTACCCAGGGACCGCTTTTTTGTACCTCGTGATATAATAGAGGTAATCAGACAAGGAGGTTATTTTATGGCAGAGGACATCAACGAAATTTTGCACCTTGATCCAAAAGAGGTCGCAAAGTTTGAGCAGATCATGAACGAGGTCAACGGGTTTATGGAATACCACAAAAACCAGGAAACGCCACCGACCATTGACGAGTTAGACCAGTTTCATAAAACCTGGTTCTATAATAACTGGCGGGTCCGGTTCCGCCGGTTGTCAGCCTTCAGCAACCTGGGGGCGCGCGGCGTCATTGCAATTCCCAATACGACGTTCGAGGAATGGTTATGGTGGTTCCATGAATGGGCGGAAGCCCTGACCGACGACTACAACGAGTTCAAGAAAATGGTCTACGAAGCGCTCTTAATGATCCAAAAGCACCTCGAAGCGATCGACAAGGTTTTGCAAAATCACGAGCAACGCATTACCAAGATCGAAAACGATATCAAGGAAATCAAGCAAGAGATCAAACAGCTGGGCGACGAGATCACGCAAATTAAAAAAGATATCAGTAACATCAATGAGCAGATTACCAATATCCAGCAAAACCTGGGGAAAAATAACGACGCCTTGCAACAGATTTTGCAAGCGCTGAAAAACATTGGGGTTTGGAACCAAACCGGCGGGACCATTTTCGAGGGCCAGTTTGCGCCAGGCAAGTCCATTGCGGGTGGTAACATCAACGTGTTTGGTGGTGCCCAAGACGGCAATTCCTGGATCAGGACCAACCCAGGTCAGACGGAAAACGATATTACCGCCGGTATTTAAGGAGGTCGTTGGATGACTTTACTATTAATTAAAGGTCGTTTCGGCTCGTCGGGCATTTACACGGCCGTGCAATATAACGAGGTGCCCGCCTGGTATACGAACGGCGTTGAAAATAAAGCAAACTGGTGGGGACCCGGCACGGACGTTAACGAAGCCTTCTACTGGTCGTTAGTTGGCAACCACGCCTTCGTTCAATACGGCAAGAACCTAAGCGGCTGGGCCGGGTGTCGCTTCATTGATGAAACCCTGACCTGGACTAACGAGCGCCAGAACCCGGACGGGAGTGTCGATTGCGACGTTACCGTCGACATCGGCCAATATGGTGGTCAGCGGACCGATTACTTTGTCGGGAACGTGCCCGTCGTGCATAGTATTAAAATCGGTGATCAGGTCGTCGCGACTTATTCCGGTGGGACCGGGGACGGCTTCAACGTGCCGGCCAACCCGGGCCGCATTACCAGCCATATCACGGTTGCGCCGCAAAGTTATAGCGATACCGTGCAACTATATATCGACGCTCACTATCCGACGGGTGTTTTTCCAGACGCGCATTTTGCGGCGGGGGTCACCTTGTATAACCCACCGCCGCCCGCTTATATTCCAATGAGTACGCGGAAGAACGGTCAATGGTTAAACTTGAACGATCACGGCGGCCATATCAGCATTCGGCAAGGCGATTGGCAAGACCGTTCCAAGGAGTTGTACACAACCCAGCGGCAAGAAAACCAAGGCCACAATCGCCTTCGCCGCGGGGGCAAGTGGCTTCAATTGCCTAAAATGTAATTATAAGATTGTCGACAATCGTTAAACTATGTTATAATGAAATCAAGAAGGGAGCGATTAACAAATGGCAAATCTTGTCATGGATGTTTCTAGTTATCAACCTGATTCAATCGGTTTTTTCCAGGCTGCTAAAAACGCGGGGGTTAAGGCCGTCATTGTTAAACTAACCCAAGGCTCCGCGGACGGCGACGCCTATGTCAACCCGAAAGCCCAAGCCCAGCTCAATAATGCGCGGGCGGTCGGCTTGTTAGTCCACGGTTACCACTATGCCCGGTTTAACGGCAACCAGGACGCGCGCAACGAAGCAAAATGGTTCGTCGATCATGCCAAGCAGTTTGGGCTAGGACCGGAATCGGTCTTAGCGCTTGATATTGAAGATCGCGTTAACGCTAAGTATGCTACCAGCGACGCCAACGCGTTCTTACAAGCCGTTAAGGACGCGGGTTATCCAAACGTCGACATCTACTCAATGGCGTCATGGTTCTGGTCTGGGCGGCTGAATGCCGCGGAACTGATTGCCAAAAATAAATGGGTGGCCAATTACGGGGTATCGCAACCGGGCGTTGATAATGTCGGGACTTGGCAATGGACGAGCAGTTACAACATCGCCGGGAACCTTGTTGATATGTCGTACGATTTTAGCGGCTTCTATACGAATGGCGCGACCGCAGCCGCACCGCAACCCCAGCCAAACCCAAAACCCCAGCCCGCCGGTTTCACCGATGAACTGGGCGATCACTGGACCTACGAGAACGGCAAGTTCGTGTCGACGACAACGTTACATCTCCGTTGGGGTGCCCGCCCTTGGGCTTCAACGATTGCCACTTTGCCCGCGGGTAGCACGATCAAATATGACGCCTGGTCGCGCGGCCAACAGTTTGTCTATGTCCGTCAACCCCGCGGCAACGGTCAATTCGGGTATCTGGCCGTTCGCGACGCTAAGACGGGCGAAGCCTACGGTAAATTTGAATAGTTAAGGTTAGGAGGAGTTAAAAATGGCTAAAAATGTTATTTACAAGGGAATCGAATTTAAATGTATTGACCGCATTCCAGAATATGCCGCCTACCATTCGATCTACGTTGCCAAAGAAGCCCATGTTGACGAGCATGGCCGGGAATATCAAGCAATCAATACAAATTATTACGGGCGCGCCGCGTTGCATGTTTTGCACTCCTATCCAAACAACCGGGGCTATCAATTAATTAATCTGCCGCGGCGCAACGGGAACAAACAGCGTTGTGTTACGCTTCACCGTCTGGTTTTCTTGACTTGGTGCAAAAAGTTGCCCGCCAATTATCAAGCGTTAGACATCAACCATATTGACGAAAATAAATGTAATAATAGTTACGGCAATCTTGAATTGATTAGCCACCAAGAAAATTGCGTTTACGGCCACCGGGCGACCAAGTGGCTGGCCACAATGGTTAAGCATGGCGCCACCGCGCGGGTCGTTGCATATGACATGCAAGCAATCCAAGAGTACCACTTTGATACAATTCGCGAATGCGCCCGCGTTCTCGATTTAGACCGCCGCGCGATCTACCGGTGCCTAGCTGGTGAGCAACGCCAACATAAAGGTTTTGTCTTTTGTCGCGAGGACGGGATCATCAATAATTAGCAACGATCAAGAAGCGCCCAACCGGCGCTTTTTGTGATATAATAACAAAAGAAACTTAAATTTTTCTTTTCTGGAAAGGAGTTCATTGCAATGCAACAAAATGTACAACCAACTACGCAAACGGTCGGTAACATTCGTGATCGGCGGACCCTCTTCTCTGGTCAAGCCAATACCCGTGAATACACCGACGCCGAAAAGCCGGTTATGTTCAAGAACCGGGAAAACAAGCAACTAGGCCAAACCTGGGACGATCCGAAGATCGCCGGGATCCTGGCCCAAGACAACCAGAACTAAAAGGAGGCCAAACCATGGCAATCAATAAAGAATTACTCGATAGCCTGGGCGATAACACCTTGGTTCAAGCCATTGGCGCGTTGTATGATCTCGGCGAGGACGCCACGCCCTTACTTGCTGATCACCTGGAACAAATGAATGACGTTCAGGACCGGACCACGGCCTTGCTGAATGCAACCAAGGATCTCTACGCCGCTTACAAGGAACAGGCCGAGCAATTGCAAGCCCAAAAAGACGCCAATGTTAAGCTCATGTACGACGCCACGCAACGCGGCTTGAAAACTGACAACGCCATTCAGCGCGAACAACAAGCAGAAAACGACAAGTTCGACGCCGAATTGGCCAACATCGAATTGGCTAACGAAGATTAGGAGGTTTTATCAATATGCCACAATCAAAACTTGCTAAGGCCACAACGGAAGCCTTGGGCCACCCGGTTACCGACGACCAGATTTTCAAGAACGCCCTTGATTCCATGGGGCCAGAAAATAACTTGCCAGGCTACCACGCTGGCGACAATTTTGTCCCATATGGCCAGTCATTTTTGAACAACCCAGAAACTTATTTCGACTACCTGAATACGATTGCCGTTAAGTACGGGTTGGTTTTCATCAAGCAGTCATTGGCGCAAAACCCACTCTACAATTTTAAGCGCGGGCAAATTCCATACGGCGGCAAGATTGAATCGGTGGTCTTTGATACGATTTCGCCGAAGGTTTACCGCCCTGACAAGATTAGCGGTTCCGAAAGTCCCTTCGCGCAAAACTTTGGTCGCGTTGTCGGCAAGACCTACACCCAATGGTTTGATATTGAAAGCTCTAATACCATTGTTGACACCCAAGACACCATGTTCTTCCAGAACTTGCAACAATTCCACGACTTTGTTTACGGCAAGATCGCGCAACTGGTTAACGGGGCCGTTCTGGACGAGTTCTACCACACCAAGCTAACTTTGAGTAAGTCATTGGCCGACGGGATGATCGCCAAGACCACGGTCGACAACGTTAAGGAATTACAGAAGCAAATTCTGTACTACGCTCGGCGCTTCCAATACTTTAGCCGCGACAACAATTCCATGGGCATCAACCAGGCGACCCACGTTTCTGACATCGAGGTCCTGGTCCCATTAAAGACCTCGATTGATATTGACGTTGATTTTGTAGCCAACGCGTTCAACCCGGAACTGTTCAAGGCCACCCAAGTTCACTTTACCGAGGTTGACGCCTTCCCAGACGTTTGGACCTACACGACTGACCACACGGTTACGAGCGATGATATCGACAAGGGTTACGTTGACGGCCGCGTTCACCCGGTTGGTTCCGTCATTAAGCAAGGTTCGCTTGCGACGGCTAACGCCACGGACGCGGAACAAACGTTGGTTGGTGATAAGGTTGGGGCCATTGTGCTTGACCGCGACGCTCTGCAATTATGGGACGCGTTGCCGTTGACCCTTTCCACGATCAACAACCCCAAGAAGCGTTACACCAACATCTTCTTGAACCAGAAAACGGCGCTTATGTTTGTGCAAGCGCTGAACAGCCGGGCGATTATGCTTAAATAATTTGCGGCAAAATGTTGTATAATAAGGGTTAGGGAAAATATTTCCTATCCCTTTTTTAGTGCTAAATTTTAAGGAGGTATTATTATGCGAATTACCCGCGCGGGTTTTACCGATGAAGATTTTTACGGTTCAAACGATACCGACGTCGTTCACTTTCGTTATCTGCATAAACTCTTGCGGCAAGTCCCAACCATGACGCTTTCCGACGTTAGCGACGGCAAGTTTACCCAATACGTTGCCCATGACGCCACCGCGTCAAAGTATGGTTCTCACACTTATAAGACCACGGTAACGACCATGACCGCCGACCATGCGGTTAGCGACCATATGTTTAACCCGTTCATTGACGATCAGCTGGATAAGCATTACCAAGACGTGATCAAGCCGCAAATTGATCGGCTGGATAAGCTCATCGCCGACTTAACCAAGGTCGTTCACGACCAAGGCGAAGCAATCACGGCCTTGCAAAATCAGTCTACCGATCAAGCCCGCAAGTTGACGAACCTGGAAGAACGCTTAGCCGCCCTGGAACAACCTAAATAAGGAGGTTTTATTTTATGCGTATTGATGATAAACGATTCTACCCAGCCAACTGGCAAGACTTTATTCATAAAGGGGCAATCACCGAACTGTTTAAGGCCGTTCCCGAAATCAACATTCCGGACTTGAACGCCAGCACGATTGATAAAGTTGAATATCAAAAAGACGCAAATGGCGAGTATCGCATGTTGGTTGACTATACCGACCAAGACGGCGTTAGCCATAACACCGTCTTAAACCCAGCGATTACCCAACGGGTGATTGCCCTGGCTAACCAAGAGGTCGTCAAACATTTTCTGTATAACCAAAATGGCCAGGACATCAACATTCAGACCATGCAATTCATTGATGATAAGTTGCGCTTGCAACTGGTCGACGGCCAGGCAATCGAACTGGACCTTAAACCATTGGTCCCACGAATCAACGTCATTGGTCCCGACGGCGAAATTCTGCAAAAGGATCTGAATTACCAGGTGGCCGACGATTCAATCATCTTTGTTGACTTGCATGGCAACGAAACGAAGCTCGATTTTAAGAAGCTCGTTCACGTCGCCGCCTACCAGCAAGATCAACAACAGATCGCGCAACAGTTTACCTCCTTTGACAACAAGAAGCTCGATAAAGAGGAATTTGACCGCTTCAACCTGACTAACCAGGCCGCCCTGGATAAAAAAGTTGATAAGACCGCCCATGCCGCCGACGTTGAGCATTTGCAAGGCGAAATCGACACCAAGGCGGAAAAGGTCTACGTCGATGATCAGTTCAAGCTCTACGTTAAGTCCGTTGATTTTAACACCTTTAAAGAAAAGATCTTAGCCACGGTTGAAACCAAGGCCGACAAGACCGCAATGGCCGCGGAATTGGACAAAAAAGAGGATAAAACCGCACACGCCGCCGACGTCGCCCACTTGCAAGAGCAAATCAACGACCGTACGACCCACGCGGAAACCGACGCGGCTACCACGAAGGTGGTTAAACAGCTCAAAGATTGGGCCGAGCCGATTCACGAAGATCTGCAACATTCGCTTGATGACAAGGTTAACGTCGTTTTGTTCAACGAACTTAAAAAGCGGGTTGAAGATATCAACTCGTTAAAAGTAAGTAAAACGGACTACGAGCATGACAAGGCGGGCTTTGCCACGATCGAACAGCTGGGTGATTACGTTACCACCAACTACTTGACGCAAAATCATTATACCAAGGCCGACATTGACGCCATGCTGGCGGGTAAGGTTGGCCAGGGCGCGTTGAACGACCTTCACGAGTTGTTGCAAGGCGAAATCGACAGCAAGGTCAACGCTTCCAACCTGAAAGCCGACTACTACAACAAGACCGAGGTTGACGCCCTGATTAAGACGGCCCAGCCGACCAACAATCAGGTCTTTATGCCGTTTGTGGCCAGCGACGGTAATTGGCACGTTAAGCTCGTGCAAATCAACCCCGACGGGACGGTAACCGACGCAACTACCGATCCCACCGATACCGAAGCTGGCAAGTGATATAATAGAGACAATTAAAAGGAGGTTTTATTATGGCGCTGAAAGTTGATATTGATTTAGGCGTTAAGGCCCAAGGTGAAGCGGGTAAGATTTATAAACCATACGTTGCTTCGGACGGTAGCTTGCACGCCAAACTGATCAACCCCGACGGTTCGGACGTTCAAGGCGAACCAGAATCAAATGTATAACTAGAACCCTTGCAGTAAGGAGGATCAAAAATGGCTATGCCACCATTAGATTTAACTTTAAATCAATCGTCGCTAACCAGTAAGACGATCAGCAATGAAATCACGGACTTGAATGATTTAACCACGCCCGGGTTTTACTTTGTGGAAAACACCCAGCTGGCTAATTTGCCGCTAAACAACTGCTCCCACGTATTTGTCAATGCTAACACCGCGAAAAACCGCATCTTGCAAATTTGTTACCCCGAGAATAGTCAGTCCGTCTGGTTTCGCATGAAAATCGATGATAGTTGGTCCGATTGGAATTATGATCAAGCAGTGCCCTTCGTCTGACTTGACGTTCGATTTTAAATTCGTTTTACCAGGGAAACCAGAATCAAATGTATAACTAGAACACTTTCAGTAAGGAGGATCAAAAAGGGCTATGCCACCATTAGATTTAACTTTAATTCAAGCGTTGCTAACCGGTAAGACGATCAGCAATGAAATCACGACCGCGAATGATTTAACCACGCCCGGGTTTTACTTTGTGGAAAACCCCCAGCTGGCTAATATGCCGACCCGCAACTGGGGCCACGTATTTGTCAATGCTAACACCGCGAAAAACCGAATCGTGCAAATTTGTTTCCCCGACAGTAGTCAGTCCGTCTGGTTTCGCATGAAAAGCGATGATAGTTGGTCCGATTGGAAGCAGTTCGTTATCAGTTCTAACAATAACCTGATCACGATTGACGACCCGCAAATCTTATCAGAATGGTACGGTATGTTATCGTACCAAGCCGACGGGACCTATGCTAATTATTCGATCGCACCGACCGGAATTATGATCGAACAACGCCCGTCGTCTGACTTGACGTTCTATTTTAAATTCGTTTTACCAGTGAAACCAGAATCAATTACCGACGACCACCCGCGCCCACTTGGGATCGGCACCTCCGCAACAAATTTAAACTATTCCATTCAGACCCTCGCCATGGAAGAACCCGGGATTCACAAGAGCCTTAGCATGATTGAACCCGAATTAATTCTTGATAACCCGAGCGGCGGTAACCTGATATATAGCGCCCGGTCCAAGGCCAACGGTACCTTTACCGACCTCGACCAAGCCATGTATATTGCACCTAACACCGATCAGCTCTCGCCAGCGCCACCAGTTAATTGGGGAGATACCGTCATCATGACCTTATGCAGTCATACGGTTAGATATAACCCGTTCCCGTCTGGTGGGAGTGCAATTTAATCGGTAAAACTCGCAGCCATGCTCTTATGGGGCATGGCTTTTTTATGCGGTATAATAGAAATAACGATAATTTAAATGGGGGTTGCTTAACGTGAAAAATAAAAAATATATTGACGTTGCCCAATTTCAACAAGACGAATATCCGGTAACCTTTATCATCGGTGCCCGCGGCGTTGGGAAAACGATTAGTTCACTATCGCAAAAGCTAAAAGCCAATTGGGCTAACCATACCATGTTTATTTACCTTCGCCGCTATCAAAGCGAAATTGAAACGGCCAGCTTCAACCTGGCCCTCTTGTCAAAACTGGTTGGCCACACGGTAACGCGCGACTATGCCACCGACAAGAACGGCAAGAAGGTCGATTGCCTTCTCGTTGACGGGACGATCGTCTGCTACTTGTTGGCCCTATCAACCGCCGCCAAGTATAAATCAAATGATTATTCCGACGTTACCGAAATCATCTACGACGAATTTATCGACCCACGCGGGCGGGAGCTGAAAAATGAAACGAAGCTCTTCTTGAATTTCGCCATGACGGTCTTTCGTGATTTTACCAAGTATCATGCCCTTTTCTTGGCCAACGCGACAAACCTTTACAATTGCTACTTTCTCGATTTCATGATTATGCCCAAGGACAAAATTACCAAGTTCTCAAAATTGGGCATTAAGATAGTCATGTATCAAACCTCGGCCGAGTTGAACAACGAGCATTACAATTCGGTGCTCGGGAAGCAAGTCTTGCGCCTGGAAGGGGAAAACTCTTCCAGTTTGGCGAACCGCTTCACCAACGCCTTCGATGATTTCATTTCCAGCCTGGACAAATATGCCAAGTATCAAATGACCATTCACTTGGGCGGCGTTGCCTACGGCATTTATACCGATCTTGATTTCATTATCATCTCAACCAAGGTCGATCCGTCATATCCTGACAAGTACGCCATGACCTACGACGACGCGTCAAACGACGTACCTATGATCGACCCGCTTCAAACCAACAGTTTCATCGCGGCCTTCAAACGCGGCCAGCTTCGGTTTACCGACGTCAAAAGCCGCTCGAAATGGTTGAAATTTTTCAAGCACCCACGCATCACGGGAGGTGATTTATAATGTCAACGATGATCGAACGCAAAAACTACGCGGCCCAATGCTTGCTGGCGCGCGGCTTGAATAAGACGACCATAATTGCGATTCTTTGCAACGGCTACCATGAAAGCGGCGGTTCGTTCTCACCAACCCAATGTCAGATTGGTGGCAGTGCCTTCGGGATCTGGCAATGGGACGGTAACCAGCGTCAGGCGGAAATCATTCGCTACGCCCGCACCCATTCCGAAAAGGATGCGATCAAATGGCAATGCAACTTTTTGGTTGACAACCAGCCGAATCAATGGATCGCGCACGCGGGCATTAGTTGGGACACCTTTTTGCACAATAAAACCAACCGCGACTGGAAATGGTTAACCTGGGCATTTTGCGTTTCTTGGGAACGCCCTGGGGTGCCCTTAATGGAAAGTCGCTACGCCGCTTATAATAAAATTATGCCGATTGATTGGGGTAATGGCGGCGGTGGTGGCGATAATATCGGCGGCGAAACTAAACCCGTAACCAGCGCTAAAAAATATCCGACCATGAAGCAATGTATGGCCCTCTTCGACAAAATGCACCCACACAACAATCAACCCGAAAACCCCGATAACCAAAAACCGAACCCAGGTGGTGCCGTTGGCGGCTTTGACGCAAAGCCATGTCTGGACTACTACAATGCGCACCATGGACATCTCTACTATTCAATGCCCGGTCGTGCCGGTGTCTATTCTGGGCGGTCCGCGGACTGTTCAAGCTTCGTTTCATACATGCTTCACCTGGGGTATCACGATAACAATACGATCCTCTATACCACGGAAACCTTGCACGATCGTTTAAAAGCGCTGGGTTATCACTGTATCGAAGAAGGGACGGTCCGCGTTGCGCACCACCCGTTTAAGACCGGCGACGTGATTATTCTCGGGCGACGCGGTTCAAGTGGTGGCGCGGGTGGCCATACCGGCATTTGTCTGGAAAGCCCCAAAATTTACGATTGTAACTATACGAGCAACGGCCTAAAAATTTACGCTTCCGGTCAAGCGTTCCTTGATTGGAACTACGCCACAAACTATTGGTACCACTATACAAAATAAGGAGGAATATTTATGTCTGAAATTCCATATCTGGCCCTTGATGATCAGGTTGCCGACTTAACCGCGACCACCGACGCGGTATTTACGGGCACGGGTTCCCTGGTCGTGCCGTTTACGATGCTTGACATTTCAAACGAAAAACGCTTTTCCTATTTAAAACCCAACGAACACGCCTTTGTATCTTGGCTCCCGTTGTACGACGACTACTATTGGTTGTTTCAATGCCAAGGCGACCTTCGCTACGATAAAGAAGCCGATCACCCCGGCCAGATTAATCTGTATGGCCAGGGCCAAACCTTGACGAACCCCGGTCCCTTCCAGTTTTTCTATTCCACGGTCAAAAAACCCTTCCGGGTTGATAAAATCTCAATGACCCGTCATGCCTGGCCCTTCACTTACGCTTCCCGCCAAGCGCGTACCGGCGCGATTGACGGCGTTCGTTTAATCGACTTGCGCGACCAAAACGCCCTGGTCGCCATTGACGACCAATTCGGGCAGTATATGGACGACGTGCAGACCGACGACTTGATCAGGTTAAATGCTGGTGAAATGTTAGGAGTTGATTTCCTATGACTAAGAATCTATTTGCCGACGTATCGAGCCACCAGCCTGAAAGCAATGCTTACTTTCAGGCATTGAAAAATGCCGGTTGTCAAGGCGTTGTGGTAAAATTAACAGAGGGGACCGACTACGAGAACCCCAAGGCAACGAATCAAATTGCGCATTCTAAGGCCCTTGGCATGAAAGTTTCTTGCTACCATTTCGGCCGGTTCACCTCGGTTAGTGGTGCCCAGGCGGAAGCTCGTTACTTTTTAAACAGCTTAAAAGCGCACGGCATTGGTACCGACGCAGTGGTCGTCAACGATTTTGAAGCTACCCATGCCAGTGTCGCGGCGCTAAATGCGTTTTATGATCCACTGGAAGCGGCGGGTTATAAACAGGTTTGTATCTATTCCATGCGTTCCTGGTTTACCGCCGGTTATTTTAACGGTGTCCGGGGCTTGAAATGGGTGGCGGAATATGGCCGTTCCGCTTGTTCGGTCCAATGCGACGCCTGGCAGTATACGTCAACGGCGATGATCGCCGGGGTGGCCACCGATATGTCATGGGACTACAATGGGTTGTTTACCACGAATGCGGGCAGTACCGGCGGGCATTCGCAAAGCAATAGCCAACGGGAACAGAACCACCAGGCCAGCCAGAACGACGCAACCAAGTTGGCTTATTGTTATAGCTTGCAAAATTTGATTTTAATGCCGCTCTACGATAATTGGTTGCATTAAAAAGGAGGTTTTACTTTTGTTTACCTTGATTCGCCATTCAACCAACCAGCCGCTTTTTAGCTCAAACTCCATTTATGGGATCCTGGATCTGTTGTTGATGAATTGGGCCAATGACGATAATTTTACGCTGATTTATGACGCGGTGGCCGAAATGATCACGGTCAATGGCATTGATTACGAGCTTGCGTATCACCCGTTGGCCGGTAACCCACGCGGGGAGGTATTAATAAATGAATGAAATCAATTACTTAATTCTAAACGCTGATCGACAAATCATTGATTATGGCTTAGAACTCGTCTACACGCTTCACCATTTTATTCGCGGGCAACAGTTTAACCGGCTGACGATTGAACCCGCACCCGCCGACTACAACTTGGCAATCGCGGTCAATGGCGCTACCGATACCGATGCGGCCACGTCCGATTACCCGGTTCACCAACTTAAAAAAATTCTGCTCGACGATCAAACTTATTATCTAACTTGTTATACCCTGGACCCTGGTTCCGATACGGAGGTTACTGAAAATGTCAATTGATGAATTTTTAAAGTTTGCTGGCAACGGAATCGACCAAACCAATATCCTGATCACCTTCGCCCTCCTTGATACCGTCTTAGGCATCTCGCTCCGGTTGCTTAATAAGCAACCCTTGATCTCAAACAAGTTTTTGTCGGGAATTACGCGCAACTTTATGCCCGCCTTTTTACCGGCCTTATTGCAAGTCCTCGAAAAATGCAATCACGCCGCATTGCCTAGCTATTCATATGCTGAATTTTTTATCTTTATTTGCGCGGGTTATTTCTTAATTCAAAGCATTTTATGTAACCTGAACGGCCTGGGAACGCCGCTCCCCGCCTGGCTGACCAAGTGGCTGTCCAATGAATTAAAAGAAAAGGGGCTTAAATAATGACTAACCGACAACTTTCCACCATTACTTTATATGCCACCGTGCCGTTTGATGAAACTTATAAGCATGTCGTTAACTGGCTGAATAAAGACCAACTCGACAATTTTCTCAATAGCTATCCGCATATCACTGAACAAACGTCGTATCAAAACTTAAACAAGCCGATCCGTTGGGACACCATGAAATCTTACGAGCTACACAGTCCCCACGGTGATGAACCCCAATTAACCGCGACCCTTAACGCGTTGACCTCATTTAATTACGTTAAGATTCACGACGTTGACCACAACGGCAACTGGCGCGACTACTACGCTTTTATTACTAATTTAGAGTATTATAACGACGGGTGTACTTTCATTTACTTTAGTATTGACAACTGGAACACCTATAAATTTAATGTTAACTGGCAAGGCAGTCATGCCATGGTGCAACGGGGTTTCGTCAACGAGGTTAACAAGGCGGGCAACGATTTTTCTAACACCTTCAAACAAGTCATGAATAACCCTGATGAAATTGGCGGCGACGGGTGCGGTTTTCTCCGCGAAAGCGATTATCTTACCTTTCACCCTAAAATCGGTGATCATAATACTTCCTACGCTGACGACGCGGTTAAATTTATCCTATTCACTACCCAACCCAAAGACGCCGCTACGGAAGCGGGTACTTATCTCGGGTTGTATTCGCAATATCATTACTATTTTCTTGCTTATAACCCGCACACTATGAAACTCTTCAACATTCAAGTGATGGGTAAGAATATTTCTACTCACAACGATACCATGGTTAAACAAGCCTACCAGGCTTTAAGCAAGGTCAAGGAATTTGCGGGTTCCGATAGCCTGGTCGTTGATAGCGAAATCTACAATTATTTAGGTATTCCGTTTGAAATGAACGATACTACCATTAATTTCACTGACGGCAACCTCGCCCTTTCTGAATCATCAACCTACCTCGTTAAGTTAGATTCTAACGGGAGCGTATTTAACCCTGAAACCGGGCATATGGGTTTCGCTAATGGTAATAAACTTAATAGTGGTAGTAACTTGTTTCAGAGACTGGTCAACTTTTACCGAAATACGTACGGTCTCATGTGCCCCCTTAAACTCATGGGCGAACCGTTCTCTAAACTTTTCTTCACAGACGGGAAGGGCACTAATTTAAATCTTGACTTGCTCAAATTTACCAATCTGGCTACTGACGGGATCTCCGTTAAACGTTTTGGCTCGATCAGTGAAAATGGTCAAGAATCCTATTCGGTTAATCATTATAACCGAAGCTCAACCGCTGATCAAAACCAGTACGTTACCTACGAAAACGCCCTGGCTATTGACAACGCCGCCCGCGACGTTCCGATCGTGCTTGATAACTACACCATGTATTTAAATGCCAACCGTAACCAACTCGCTAACGTTCGGGCCAACGCGAAGATGAACGAGCGCCTGGCCAAACAAGGTAATTTGATTTCCTTGCAAAATACCAATCGTTCATTGGCTACCGCCCAAAACGTCAACGCCTACCAGAACCAGCGCGGCATGGGCATGGCTAAATTTGACGCCGCTACCGGCGTGATCGGCGGGGCCGCTTCCGGGCTTGTTCGCGGCGGGCTAGTTGGTGGTTTGCTCGGCGGGGTCGGTGGGGCCATTCGCGGCGGCATTGGCATGTATAAAACCGCCTACGGTAATGAAACTTCTGCAACGGCCTTGGCCATGAACAACGCTACCCAAGCGCAAAATGCCCGTGCCAACTATGCCTTCCAAAACGAGGTTGCTACCAATAACTATGAACAAACCATTCGTTCACAAAATGCCGTCCTGGCGGATACCCGCAACCATAACGATCAAATCGCGCACCAGGGTAGCAATTATCTGGTTTCATTTCAAGAAGGCAATTACGGTATGCACTATCAATTATTTACTTGCCAAGATTCCGTCATGAAAAACGCCATGCTGTACTTTACTCTGTTCGGCTACGAGGTTAACCAATATGGCCCGATTGAACCCTGGTTCCGCGTTAAGTACACCTTTAACTACGTCAGAACCTCTAATTGTTTCCTATCTGGCTACCTACCAACGTCAGCTACCAATACCCTGGAAGCCATGTTTGATAATGGGGTTACTTTGTGGTCCACTGATTCTGAATCGCTTAATCGGTTCGCCATTCGGGACCAAAAATCGGACAACTTGTTCAACCCCGATAACCCGTTTGACTGATTGCATATTTCGTAATTAGTGGTATAATAAAATTAAGGCAAAAGGTTATGACTTTTCCTTCACCTTATTTTTACCCATACCTATTTGGCTTTTCTCCTATCAGTTTAAAATAACTTAAAAAAACCGCTAGTTTTATTCTAGCGGCTTTTTTATTACTTGTGATATTCTTCGACGATGATCGCGAGTTGCATAAGGACCCAGGCGCTAACCCAGCCCAATACCGTCATTAAGATGCCGTTCGTAAGATTTACGAATATTGTCCAGATAACGCCGACCGCCATTACGACCATTGCTACAATCGCTAAATTATACAATATTTTTTCCATTCTATTTTTTCCTTTCGTTTCATGCTATTTATCGCCATTTCGTTCCATGCTTACCGTTGCTTGCATCGCAAATAAAATGATCCAGATTAAGGCGACCCAATTTGCTTTAATAAAATGATTTGTCATATACAAGTAGACAAAACCGCCACTTAACAATGACCAGATTGTTGCTTTAATTAAGCCCATTTTTATTCCTCCTAATTTTTTAACCAGTTTTTTCATTGTTCCATATCATAATTATAAAACCTATGAACGTTATTTCCCAGCGCAAATAACTTTATGCCTTAAAATATCCTGGATAATTTTTTACTCATTTTTAGCCCTCCTAATTGTTCGCCATCTTGACGTCTATTCTTCGTTTTGCTATATTTATTTTACTAGATTTTGCTTCGGTTGTCAATCGTCGCCCCTGCCCTTTCCTTCCTTTTTTTCCTCCCTCCCCCCTCGTTCTCTAAAATTTCTCTACCACGTCGTCCCCTCGTTGTCAATAAAAAAT
>OKRS01000863.1_pt1 | contig 21851 bp, 18 predicted proteins | sample 1601191 | NCBI WGS metagenome assembly OKRS01 (sample SAMEA3541509, study PRJEB24748) | human gut metagenome | biome: human gut; feature: human-associated habitat; material: faeces | place: China | collected 2012
CACTGTCTGGAGTGTCTGTATTATCCTGCCAGTATTTTGAAATGGCATCGCAGACTGCCTCACTTGCCACCTCGCCAAAGGAATGACCTCCCATGCCGTCACATACTATGCCCATAAAGCGATTATGCTCTGGCATTTCCAGGACGTTAAAGCAATCTTCATTATTGCTTCGCCGACCAGTCTTGCTGATTGTCGTATATTTGATTTTCATTGTCTTCACATAAATGGTTCCATGCATAGCAACCATATTTCCCTAATACTGTCTTGCGTTTTTTGAAGCAACGATTTGCTTTCGGATATCGTCTCCAATTCTTCTTCCGAACGTTTGGGTTGTTTGTCAGAATTACCACTATTGGCTGAAACCTTTTTTGGTAGCAGCCCTTTTATCATATCATAAATCCTACTCATAATATATATAGATTACTGTGTGTGACATGCTTTCTTCAGTAGCTTTATCAAGTCTTTGTATACAGAGTCGCTGATTCGTCCATGGTCGCGAGCATCGTTGATGGCATCATACACCTTGTCTCCCGAATAAGAATCCAGTCCTCCCCACAAGTTGTCTGTACATAGATTTGTTGTGTAGATATGATTGGTGTTGAGCTGCGTTATCAATGCAGATTTGGCCAAATTGCGGGCATCCATATCTGGTGCTGCACCAAACGAGATGTCATATCCGTGACTGGTATCGTGCAAGCCTTCGCCTGTTCCCAATGCGTTTTGCACAGCATCTTCTATTTCATCATGACTATATTGGGATAGATTAAGCGTAGAACCATCAAATCCATCAATCACACTCTCGTGTCCACTTGTATCGTAATGGCTACCATCTCCATTAGAGAACAGGTCGCCTAATCTTTCAAAGAATTCAAACATGGCGTATTCGTTTTTATAGTTTTACTTACTTGTTCTTTTGGTCTCTGAATGTCTTGCGGAAAATCTCGCCAAGCTCTTCTTTCGTAAGCTTTGATTTACCGAGATACTCGTTTCTGAAGTATGCCTTTGCCGTTGAACCGATAGCCCAAGCAAATGCAGCAGATGTCGCGGCATTAAGGGCTGCACCAACGGCATAGCCAAATCCAGTTGACTCCATAAGCATTGACAGTATCTTCGAACCGACATTCATTGAAAGAAACCACATGCCTGCACTGAGTACAAACTGCTTGACGAACTTCCAGCCTTCATCTTTTGTCAACTGCACGCCATAGCACTTTCCTATTGCAACAGCACCTGCTCCCATTGCAGAAGCCGTCAAAGCCCAATTCACATGAGCAGGAACTACAGCAGTTCCAACCACAGCAGCCATCATTGTCTTGATAGCCACATCTGCATCTTGATCGCATACATATACTGACTTTGCCATATACTTAGTCAATCACCTCTATATAGCTTGTGCTTTCTGGGAACCACTTGTCAAGCAGTTCATCTGTCTTCCGTTCAATCTCCGGAGTGATGTTCTTGCAGACCTTTTGGTAAGCAACAGAAAGCGAGAACGCTTCGTCTATCCATCCGATGACGGGAAGGCGTTTGGCTGAAATCAAGTCGATAGGGAAAACGAGATATGAGATTGTTGACAATATCATCAGTTTGTCTTTCTTTGGTGTGCCCTTAGCTGTCATAACGAAATAAAGCAACAGCACAGGACGAGCACTAATGCGTACTACCCTCATAGCATGCTCATGCAATTTCTCTTTCAAAACGGCAGTATCTATAATACTTGTTTTGTTCATTTCTTTAATGTTTATGTTGTTATATATGTTTACTGTTATAGAGTAAATGAAGGGTATCAAACTATCATCAAAAAACAAAAACTTGCAAACCTCATAGTAGAGATTTGCAAGTTTTTGTTTTGTAGCAAGTTGTTCTTTGTGATTCTGTGTCTAAGTCATTTCTTTAGCCAACCGTTAATAGTTCCGTTATTGATGCTGTTAATGTAAAACCGGCTATTCGTTCAATATTGCCTTTATACGTTCTACATCAGCCTTTCGCTCTTCAGGTATCACACCCAAACGTTCGAATTCTGCGAAGTCATCAATAAAGGTATTTTTGAATTCATCTTTATATCCCAAATACAATTTCTCTGCTTCTATTACTTTTCCTTGGAACAGGAGTGCTGCAGCAAGGTTTGTGTATGCTATATGTTTCGTTGAATCTACTTTGATTGCTTCTAACGAGTATTGTTCACCTTCTTTGAACTTGCCTAAAAGATTGGCATAGAATGATTGATTTAATGCTTTGTTATTGTATTCTATTTTCCATCTTTGTGCGTTTTCTTCATAATTTACTTTTAGCAATGGTATTAAAACTTCATTATAGCTATAAGCTTTTGTATAGTTTTTTTCATTGGAGTATAAATCTACAAGATAGCAAAGACTCGATGTGTATAAGGACATGTCAAATTCGTCTTTATTTATGTTATTACAGAGTTTCAAAGAACGTTCAAATTGGACTATTGCATCATGATTTTTATTGTTTTTAATCATTATTGTAGCTAACAAATAACAATTTAAAGCTAAGACTTTTCGATATTCTTGAGGATTGTTTTCGTACAATTGCTCGTATATTGATATTGCTTTTTTGTACGTTTTCTCGCTTTCTTTGAATTGCTCAGTTTCATAATATACAAATGCCAAGTCGTTATATGACGATACCAAGTATGGCTCATATGCCTTCGGATTTTCCTTTGCCAATCGTTCACGTATCTCTATTGCCGCCTTATACATCTTTTCGCTTTCATCGAAGCGTTGTATTTTTTTGTACAGAATAGCTAAGTTGTTGTATGAATCAGCCAAGTCTTGCTCATATGCCTTCGGATTTTCCTTTACCAATCGTTCTTTTATCTCTATTGCCGCCTTATACATCTTTTCACTTTCGTCAAAGCGTTGTATTTTTTTGTACAGAACAGCTAAGTTGTTGTATGAATTAGCCAAGTCTGGCTCATATGCCTTCGGATTTTCCTTTACCAATCGTTCTTTTATCTCTATTGCCGCCTTATACATCTTTTCACTTTCATCGAAGCGTTGATTTTTTTTGTACAGATTAGCTAAGTTGTTGTATGACCCAGCCAAGTTTGGCTCATATGCTTTCGGATTTTCCTTGACCAATCGTTCTTGTATCTCTATTGCCGCTTTATACAAATTTTCGCTCTCATCAAAGGGTTGTATTTCTTGGTACAGAATAGCTAAATTGTTGTATGAATCAGCCAAGTATGGCTCATATGCCTTCGGATTTTCCTTTACCAATCGTTCACGTATCTCTATTGCCGCCTTATACATCTTTTCACTTTCGTCAAAGCGGTGAATTTTATAGTACAGATTAGCTAAGTTGTTGTATGACCCAGCCAAGTTTGGCTCATATGCCTTCGGATTTTCCTTGACCAATCGTTCTTGTATCTCTATTGCTGCCTTATACATCTTTTCACTTTCGTCGTAGCGTTGAATGTCTTTGTACAGACCAGCTAAGTTGTTGTATGACCCAGCCAAGTTTGGCTCATATGCCTTCGGATTATCCTTTACCAATCGTTCTTGTATCTCTATTGCTGCCTTATACATCTTTTCACTTTCGTCAAAGCGTTGTATTTCATTGTACAGCATAGCTAAGTTGCAGTATGAACCAGCCAAGTCTGGCTCATATGCCTTCGGATTTTCCTTTACCAATCGTTCTTTTATCTCTATTGCTGCCTTATTCATCTTTTCACTTTCGTCGTAGCGTTGAATGTCTTTGTACAGATTAGCTAAGTTGTTGTATGAACTAGCCAAGTCTGGCTCATATGCTTTCGGATTTTCCTTTACCAATCGTTCTTTTATCTCTGTTGCCGCCTTACACATCTTTTCACTTTCGTTAAAGCGTTGTATTTCATTGTACAGAAGAGCTAAGTTATTGTATGAACCAGCCAAGTCTGGCTCATATGCCTTCGGATTATCCTTTACTAATCGTTCACGTATCTCTATTGCCGCCTTATACATCTTTTCACTTTCGTCGTAGCGTTGAATGTCTTTGTACAGAACAGCGAAGTTGTTATATAACATAGCTAAATGATGTTCATATGCCTTCGGATTTTCCTTTGCCAATCGTTCCCATATCTCTATTGCTGCCTTATATATCTTTTCACTTTCGTCTAAGCGTTGTATTTTATAGTACAGAACAGCTAAGTTATTGTATGAACTAGCCAAGTCTGGCTCATATGCTTTCGGATTTTCCTTTGCCAATCGTTCTTTTATCTCTATTGCTGCCTTATATATCTTTTCACTTTCGTCCAAGCGTTGAATTTTATAGTACAGACTAGCTAAGTTGTTATATGCCGAAGCCAAGTCTGGCTCATATGCCTTTGGATTTTCCTTTGCCAATCGTTCTTGTATCTCTATTGCTGCCTTATGCATATCTTCACTTTCCTTAAACCGTTGAGTATCGCTATACAGAACAGCTAAATTATTATACAAATTATCTATTCGTATATTTTTGTTCGAATTGCTTTCTTGTTCTATTTTTTTTAATATCTTGATATAATATTCTTCAGCTTCCTTAAAACGATTTTGTTTATAAAAAAAGTTTGCACATTCAAAAACATTATCGAAATTACAAGTATCCACATCAGCCAAGTTTTTAACGTAAACGGCAGCGGAATCGTACTGCATATTTTGGAGGGCAATGTCATACTTGCCTCTCCAATACATACATGCCGTTTCTATTTTGTTTTTACGTATCTCTTTTTCTTTCGCAAGCATCGACTCTTTCTCTTCTATATCGCGATTAAGAGTCTTTATATCGTTCATTTCCTTGTTGATGTCGATGGTGTTGAGCAGCGAATCGGCTTTTTCCAATTCTCCATTTTCGATGTATGAACACAATTCGGCTTTACGATTGTTCATTGTCGCATAGTCGAGGTTGACATATTCCTCCACCATTTTGTCTATCAGTTCGTTGCGCTTTAGGTATTGGTTGTCCAAGTTGCCCAACTGTTCTTTAAGAGAGCGTATTTGAGTTTCGAGTTCATCAGAATTCTTTTTCTTGTCTGACAACGCTTTCTCTAAAGACGTTATCTTTTTCTGCAACTCCCTTGTTTTGGCATTGTAGCTTTTAGTGATTCGTTCTTCTATGACTTTTGAGATGCGCGCTTCGTTTTGTATACGTTCTTCTCTTGATTGCATAACAATCTCAACGGCTGCTTTTCCTACATTATATGCAGGTGCCAATGGTGACAACAAGGTGTAGCCTTTCAATGTAACACTGCTAATACAGAACTGCGTCTTGCCCCCACCAAGATTAAAATTGAAAGTGCCGTTGGGTGCAGTAACTTTTGCTCCGTTAAGTCCTTTGACAAACACTCTCGCTCCTTTCAATGGCGAGCCGGTACGATTGTAGGACGTGCCTTGCGAACGCACGTATCCGTTCTGTATTTGTGCAGATGCGGTGATGCACGACATCAACAATGCGAATAATACAGATAATGTCTTCTTCATAGAATGTTTAGCTTTTATTTTGTGAAAACAGCATCAGAGTCTCCACATTTGGCGTCTTTAATTGTGTCAACCAACGACACTTCTGATGATGTCAAGTTATATACAGTGCTTTGTTTCTCAATAGGAATAATGGCATCTACAACGCCTTGATCATTGCTCTTAGCCTCCACTCCAGCGATACGAATGGTTTTGTCTGCAACGAGCATCACCTGGGAGTCATACATGGTGAAACGCACATGTCCGAACGCATTGATGTCGCGAGAAATGCTTAAAGCGATGCGTTTGCTTAGTAAGAGAGTTGTATCTGTGGTACACCAATCCTCACACCTGAACTGTACCCTTACTTCCTTTCCAATCATACTGGCAGGAATATTGGTGAAAGTAGCTGTGCTGCAAAGTGTATTCAACGTGTCTGTTTTCTTTTCGTTGTCAAGCATCAGCGTGACTACTGCATTATGCAGAGGTGGCAGGTTCTTGTTATGGACACTGGTCTCGTTCAGCGAAACCTCAACATCCACCGGTCTGTTTGTTAGCCATGTTCCGATCAAGGCAACCAATACTGCCGCCATGCCTATAAACCAAAAAGCAATTCTCTGCCGCAGCATACGTCGGTGGCGCTGCCAGATACTGTCGAACTCCACTCCTAACAGTTTTGTGACAATCTGCACATACGCCCTCTCTCGGTTCAGCCAAGGCCACCGGTATACCTTCTCATGTATGTTGGCGCCAAGTATCTCCGGGATGCCAAGCTGTTTGACCTTCGGATTGAAACATTCTGTAGACTTATCGCCACTGTTCGGCTCACCGTCTATTATAAAGAAATGAATGTTCTTGGTACGTCCTAATTGATGAAAGAACTATATCTCAAGTCCGACATAATACGATTGGGCTGAGTTAGGCGAGCATATCACAATCAGATTTCTTGACTGTCGCAATCTATTCTTCAGTTCTTCCGTCAAACCACCAGGTTGGATGTCGTATGGGGCAAAGAATATCGGATTAAGAGGTTTGCGTTTCCATCCATGCTTGCTGCAGAGAGTTGCAGGCATACTATAACTTTCCAGTTTTTTGTGTATGCGTTTACCCCATTTCGTATCATGTGTGCTATATGATATGAATGCAAAATATTTGAACTGTTGTTCCATATACTTAAAGCTAATCGGTTTTTGTAGTTGGCAATATAAAAAAAACTTAATGGTTTACCAATTCTGCGATGTGATTTTTGCCTATTTTCCTTAACTTGTTGAAGAACAAAAGGAATAACACGAGGAAAACGGAGCTTAACGATTCGTCTATATTCATTGAGAACAGTATGCCGTCGTATATTCCGTGTGCTAATATCGGACCAGCCAATATAAATGCGCATGTGCGCCTGTTGCGTACGATTCGGAAATGCCACAACGAATAATAATAGCCCATAATGACAGCCGTGAGGAAATGACCTGGCACAGCAAACATGGCTCTTGCCATGCCGACACTGATCCACGACTCGTAGTTATCGAACAGATAAAGTACGTTCTCAAAACCAGCAAAGCCCATGCCTATACATACAGCGTACACGATGCCGTCAAAGTGTTCGTCAAAGTACGGATTGTTTCTCAACAACAGCCACAACATAACAAACTTTGCCAGTTCTTCAGGAATTGCAGCCATAATGAAGGCGTCTGTAAAAGCGCCTGATATTGTTGAAGACAGCTCTTGACCGAATCCGGTAAGCATTCCAAACGGCATGACTACGGCAAGTGTAAGCAGTGCTGAGGCTACTCCATAAATGAAAGCCTTTATCAGTAATTTCGTCGGTTCGGGTTGATTACTGTCCTTACGGTAAATGTACCACATCAAAACAGTGACTGGCGCAAGGGCTGCAAGTGTCACATAGAAAATTTGCATAAACAGATAGTTTTATTAGAGTTTGGTTGTTCAAATGAATGATTGTATATATCTGCGATTACCGCTTCGTGGGAATGATGTTACCATAGCGCGGTAATAATGTAACCGATGCGTGGTAACAATGTTACCGAAGTGCGGTAATAAAGTTACCGCGCTTCGATTGCTGTACATTAGAAAGCATCCAAGAGGATAAATGTTGCCCAATGCTTTGCTTCGGTATATCCTTTGCTTCTCAGTTCCTGCTGAGCTTTTATCAATGCTTTGCGTTTGCTTTCTCCAGCCATAAGGTTTCGATAGAAACATATCATCAGTTCGGCAGTCGAGTTGTCGTACACATTCTTAAGACTCATCAGCAAGGTGTGTACACCGGCATTCTTGAAGCCACGCTGCAGACCTATAACGCCGTCTGTGCCCATCTTTCCAAGTCCGGTCTCACACGCAGAAAGAGCAACAAGGTCACATTCTCTTAGATTCATCTTTGCAACTTCTGCAGCTGTCACCACTCCGGTTGAGTCGAGGTTGGCACCAGCAAACGCCAACATGCTGTACGACATAGCTTCTGCATCCGAGGTGTTTTTCTTGTCTGTCATGTATGCGCCATGGGTAGCAATATGAAGAATGTTGGTCTTCGTGTCAGACAACCTCAAGAAAGCCTTCTTGCTTGCTTCTCTATCCATGAGCGGTTTAACAGACTTTATTTTTCCGCTTTTTAGAATTTGTTCTATTTCCACAACCTCCTTTTTGGTATTTGCGAGGTCTGCAAATTCGCCATGTTGACCATTGCTTCGCATGGCAGAAATTGCTTGCTTGGTTGAACGCGACATTGTTGCATCTTCATTATAATTTATGTCGCCAAAGAGTATTGCGTTGGTCGCAGCTACCTTCTTATGACTGTAGCAGAGTTCTTTTGTTGTCGAAAGTCTATACACTTCCATTTGTTCTGACAAAGGTTTGCCTTCGTACGAGAGATATTCAATGGCAATGAGGTTGAAAACACCATCTGCCGAGAAGAACAATCGTTGCTTACCATTTAGATACGGCTTCAGTTTGTTCCAGACAGTGCTATTTGCGGAATCGAATAGGCTCTCGTTGTTTTGCATAGACTTTGCTTCAGCAAGGGTGCAGACAGTCAGGGCTATCGGCTGGCTCATCTCTGATGTGAGCACTAATGCCTTGATGACATTCTCGTCGTCAAAAGCGCTGGTGCCGACAACGGCAAATTCTACGGCAACATCCTTGGGTGAGAGTTTCTGCTGCACATCCTTCCAATCGTATGATATGTAATTGGTGAAGTCGGCAAATTCTGAACAACCCTTATAAAGCTGCAAGAGCAAAGCCTGGTTCTTCTGGGTCAGCTTTAGTATTTTTGCCATGTCGTCATCACTCCCGGCATTCTTGCGCAGATGCTGTATCTGTGTCTCGTTCTCCTTGGTCTCCTCGTATAGAGCTTTCATCTTCTTGTCGCCTTTTTGCTGGAGCACTTTTTCAAACTCAATTGCCGAATTCAGTAATATACCCTTAGCCAAGAGCTCTGCATCGTATGCTACGGCTGCAAAATCAGCTTGTAGCGAGGCGTCTTCTGCCGGAATCATTATTAGCAAGTCCAACATTTCTCTTATGTTTTGTTGCTCTTCTTGCCAGGTTAGCATACGTTCTTTTTCGCTTTGCATACGAAACTCGTCTCTAATGGCATCCCTCACAGCCTCAACGTATTGCCGGTAGTAGGCTACGGCATCTACATAATCTTCTTTCATTGCATAGCAGCCGGCGATAGTTGCAAGTGAGCGGGCATAGGTAAGTTTGCCGAGATATTGTCGAGTCATTTGCAGGTTAGCCTTCTCGTCTATAATGATATTGTCGAGCTTGCGGTTTCTTGCCTTTAGCATTTCCTCGTCATTGTATTCCACGTCTTCCGCTCTGCCAGCATAGAAATAACAGAGTTTTAGAGAAGACGCGGCGTCAGTATATTCCTGCGACATGCCCTTTGTCTCGAACAGTCGCATAGCAGCCTTGTGGTGTTCTATAGAGGAATCGTACTCTTTGTTGAATTTCTCCGCCTTGGCAAGACGTAGTACAGCCTTTGGATATTCTTCGCTGTCGGGTTCGTATTGTTCATAGTAAGCCACAGCTTCTTTGTAAGCCTTAACAGCCATATTGAATTTGTTCAAAGCAGAAAGTGCGTTACCAATACCTTTATTACATTCGGCATTTTTTCTTAACGCAGAGTTTTGCTGTGAATCCCCATTGTTGTCTTCTGTAGAAGTTTGCAACTTGTAGAAATCAATAACTTCATTGAAGTTGTCGATTGCTTGCTGGTATTGTTTGCCGATATGGTAATATAGAGCCGCCATATAGAGCTGGGAAGCATAAGTCTTGTTCATTCCCTGCGTTTTTAGTATCAGCTTTGCCGATTGTGTGCCATATTCGCCAGCAGCAGCCATGTCGTTGGCGTTAGCCAGAAATTTCGCATACGCCTGATACGCTTCCGCTTTTAGACTGTCGTCCATCTTCATTGATAACACGCGCAAGAAACACTCTTTTGCTTTAACCGAGTTGCCTTTCGTTGCATAATAATTAGCCCTTGCCAGCATACATTTCGGCTCGTTGCACTCCTTTTTCAATTCATGCTGATTGTGGTCTTCTGTCAAAGTCATCAAGCGCTTAAGATTCTCTTTGTCGTTACGGTCGCTGTAGATCATGGCAAGCCATTCAAGAAGACTCTCGTACATCTTGCTGTACTTCTCAACGCTTGGCAGAGCCAATTCCCAATATTTCACAGCTCCGTCAATATTATTGTTTAGATAATAGAAACGTCCCATGTTGAGGGCATAGAGTCCGTAATTCTTATGTGGCTTTCCAAGCTTTGCCTTCAACTTGTCGCAAAGAGCCATTGTTCGCTCTTGATATTTCACAGCTGTCGCGTTGTCGTTTTCCAACGCGAAGGACAAGGCATAGTTGTTGAGCGATGTAATATAGTCTTCGTTTACTTCCCCGAATAGTTGTTTGCGCATATCCAAAGCTTTCTTGGTATATGAGCGACCTTCAGCAATCTTTCCTTCGTTCACACATTGCTTGCCTTTGTCGTGAAGGGCTTGCGCTTCGGAAGCCGATTGGGCGTTGGCAGTCAGGCAGAAAGTGAATGCCAGTATTGATAATAAGATTCTGTACATAGTTTTTGGAGATTGTTATTTAGTTTTTAGTTGTTAATAATTACAAAGCTTATATCTTTCTTGCTACAGTTGATTACCTCCAACTCTACGATGTTCATACAGTTGTTAGGCAATATAAAAGATGTTTTCCTATTAGGTTTACCGCGTTTGACATCTTCGGTGTCATCATATCGCTTGTTAAGTCCCTTCTTGTTTGTGACCCGAATTTTCATTGTTACTCGTCCTCCTGCTTCAGCGACAACCGCAATATCCTGCCTGTTTTTAGACGTGAATGTACATTTTACGCTTTTCCCGGCTTTGGCAAGAAAATTCTTTGTGCGTATAGAGCCGTCGGCAGTTTGTCCTCTTTGACTTATGTTCTCGTTGATGGTGTCAGCCTTTGAATAGGCGTCTTCACCGCTAACCAACATATTGGCAAACTCGTCATCGAACACCATGTGACCTTTGAGCGAGCCTTGTTCGTTCTTGCAACGTAAGTTGGAGAAGTCGCGTGTGTTGCAATTCTTAAGCCGTTCAGCTGCTTGTTTTATCATTGCAGTATCATTGTTCTCGACAGCATCGCGCATTGCTATACAGGCTTCATAAGCCTTTTGGATTGGTGACTCCTCTGTTTCATTCTGTGCAAATAGACATGGTGATGCAAGAACGAGTACAAGAATTAATAATATTCTGTTCATGTTGATTAGTATTTATAGGTCTATTCTTCTGTTCTTATTATCAACCTGAAGCCAATTGTAGGGCTTTTCTCGTCCGTGTCAAATCCTTTTGTAGATGTGGCAGTAACTTGGTTTGCTGGAGATTTAAAGTCGCCTCCACATAATGTCCATTTCATTGATCCGTTTACGGGCGTCCCGAATGTACTATTGCACATTTCGCTTACATTACCACTCATATCGTAGAGGTCTAACATGTTTGGTTCCTTACCTTGTTGGCCGTCTGACGGATGCACTTTATCACCGGAGTTGTTGGCATACCAAGCAACTTTTTCAATATCGTTGCTACCGGCGAATCTTGTTGTTTCATTGTACTTGCCTCCTTGGGCTGCATATTGCCATTCGTCTACAGAAGGCAAGTCGAAACCGCCGATATTTGTCATGTTGCGCAAGCTGTCAAGCAGAGTCATACACACCTCACCATACGAGATTTCTGTCATCGGAAGGAACTTCTGCTCGTCTTTGTATTCACCACCAAGCAGACCGTACCATTCACCAACCGAAAATTCAAATTTACTCACCCATAACGAATCGTCTTTAACACATACCATGTTCTTCAGGATGTAGTCAACGGTGTTCATTTGTTGGCGTGACAGGTGAGGACTGAGTACCAATCCGAAGTCCTTGTATTTCCGCTCGAGTTCGGTTCGTTGTTCTTCCAGCGTAACCTTCTCTCGTTCGGCAGACTCTCTTTGTGACAAGTGTTGCCAATATAGCAGACACGAAACCATTACCATAACAACAACGAATATTGAGACGCCAACACACAGTCTCCTAATAAATCGGTTACGTTCGTCAATCTTACGTAAGGTGATTTTTGCTGCATTGATGTCTTCATCCTTCTGAGAATTGGCGGAACGCTTTCCAAAAACCGGTTCCAGTCGGTTGCTGATCATCAAGTCAACGGTAACTCCCAATGCTTGGCCGAAATCGATTTCTGAATTCTGGATATCTGTAATGCTACTGATAGCTTCGGGTATCGTTTCATGTATACCGTCAAACGCTTTGTCGGGGTTAACTGGTACGATTTTCTTCTGATGCTCTATTGCATATAGAATCTCTTCTCTAACCCAATCATCTTCATTTTTGCAGCGGTCGAGCGAATCCTTCGACAATACAAGCATGAACACAGGAGCAGCCTTGATAGCAGCTTTGATTCTTTTTCCAAAGACCCCATCCTTCAACTCATCGTAGTCGAGAAACACTCTGTATCCTCGTTGCGAAAGCATCAGCTGAAGGATGCGGGCATATTGTGCTCCGCCGTCCCTTCTATAACTGATGAATACATCGTATGCATTTTCCATATACAAGATATGTGTTTTTTATAGACAGTCTTCAATATTAGTATGCGTAAAAAACATGCAAAGTTTTTCACTTCATTTACTGGCTGTCTCTTGTAATCTTGAAACCCAGTTTCAAAATGAGTTTAATTGTTTCAACCGAAGTGTTACGGTCATATTCCTTTTCTTCTTCAGATAGTTCCTCATATGGCACAAGGCAAGGGTGCTTTTTCTCTGCATCATTACGCTCTTCTCCATACGTCCAACCGTCCTTCATGCGCCCTTCCGACCATACCTTATGCACATTTTTGGCTATATCCTCTGCTAAGGCTTCGAGTTCCTTTGGCAAAGCCACATTCTTCGTGTCGATAGGGTTTGGTGTGTAATTGTTTTTATTCATTGTTTTCTATGTTTTATTGGTTGCTACATAAAAAAGAGAAAATAAAGAATAACAATCTATCGATTTTTGAACATTACTAATATTATTCCCTATGAATCTCACTGATAACGTCATAAAAATCATTCTCCGCTATTATATATTTTTATATAACCATATTTCTTATTTTTCTTTACAAGAGAAATTCTTTTTGAAACATTTGTCACATAATCATATTCAAATGGCAAAACAACTTTTCCTTTTCTGTTTATAAATCCTATTTTATTATCAACTCCTACATATGTAAGTCCTCCTGAAAATTCTCCAACAAAATCGTGTTTGGTCATGAATATTTCTTCTTTTCCCGTTTTGTTTATAAATGTGCATTTCCCATTTTGTATGACATATGCAAGACCTTCAGAAAAAGAATTTGCGTATTCGTATTTGAATGGTATTATGGTAGTTCCTTCTCTGTCTATAAACCCGTATTTCCCTTCTTTTTCAGCAACTGAAAGACCTTCACTAAAATTGCCTAAATTAGTATATTGACAAGGGATAATAATTGCTCCTGACTTGTCTATAAATCCTAATTTTGTTCCAATCTTTACACGTGCTAATCCTAAATTAAACCCAAAAGCTTCATCATATTGACATTGTATAACAATCTCCCCAGACTTGTCAATGTATCCCCATTTGCCATGTTTGGTAATTTGTACAGGGGCTAAGCCTTCTGAATAATTGCTTATCAAATAATAATGTTGTGAAGATATGATATTACCAGTTTTGTCAATTATGTCATACTCCCAGTTTAATAGTTTATCACTAATTTCAACTATAGCTCTATCATTAGAAAATGCTTTTGCAGAATGATAAATGCATGGAATCATTATTTTACCAGCAGTATCAATATATCCCCACTTTCCGTTCATTTCTACAGTTGCGAATCCTTCTGAAAAAGATTTAGCATCATCAAATTCAAAAGGGATAGTTGTGTTGCCTTTTTTATCAATATATCCGAAAAGACCATATCTCTTTACACAAGCAAGTCCTTCCGAAAATGATGTTGCATTTTCATATACAGGTTGTATAACATATTTTCCATTCTCATCAATGAAACCAAATTTTCCGTTTTTCATTACGCAAGCCAATCCTTCTGAAAATTCTTCAGCATAATCATATTGGCATGGTACAATCTCTTTAACATTCTGTAAATGGTGTTTGTTCTCAATACTAATCTTTGTATTATTCCTTGAATCATCTTTAATTATTATTGATTTGGAAAAGTAGCAAGACACCACAACTCCTGTAATTATTACAATGGTAAAAATTCTCTTAGCATTTTTACCATTCGCTACTGCGTCATTTTTTCTAAAAAAGAAGCTTTTGCATATATGTGTAAGATATTTCAATATAATCCGTTTTTTAGTATTATGATTGAACTCTATTAGACTATCATCTATCTTCGTTTTGTCCCATCGAGTCAAATTGTTGAGTAATTTTTGTTTTGATTCTTCTATATTCCAATCAATACAATCCAAACCGCTACAATTAAAGTCCAACCATTTGCAATCATGAACATAAGTACCATCTATGCTTATGGGAATTAAACGTTTGTTATGTCTAAGTGCATACATAACTTCCTTTTCAGGGAATGTTTGTTTTGTAAGATCTATTCTTCCAGTTTTCACATCCTTATAGGGTGCAATAAAGTTCTTCGTGAGCATAAAAATTACAATGTCCGAATTATCTATTGCAGATATAATAACATTTTGAAATTGGTCGCCGCTTTCTATACCTTCAAGGTCTATCCAACAATCAATTCCTGTATTATTCTTTATCTCACGCACAATAGGGAAAACTTTATCTTTATCCAAGCGTTTGTATGATATGAAAATCTTTGTCATAATAATTGATATTTATCATCATACGGAATTATCATTCTGCGAGCACTAGTCTGAATCCTACATCTTCTGAAATCTCATTAGGCATATCTTTCTCCCTGATAGACACCCGACATTCTTTAGCTTCACTCATAAAACTTCCACCACGGCAAACCTTTTCGGTACCGTTGGTTGGCCCATTGGGACTAAATGAATGTTTTATGTCATATGGAGCATACCAATCAGAGCACCATTCCCACACATTTCCACTCATGTCAAATAATCCGAGTTCATTAGATAGTTTTGAAGAAACAGCATGAGGACGATTTCCACTATTTTTCGAATACCACATTATGTTTGTAATGGTATTACTACCACTATACTTATACCCATTGAGCTTACCTTTTTGACCTCCTTTTGCAGCGAACTCCCATTCTGCTTCAGAGGGTAGGCGGAATTTCATTCCTGTTATATCATTAAGCCTTTTAATGAAGTTTTGGCAATCATTCCAACTTACATTTGTAACTGGTAAATTCTTGTCCTTTATTTTGCTTGGATTATTTTCTATTATTGCATTCCAAAGTTCTTGAGTTACTTGGGTCGTACAAATATAGAAATCCCCTAATGTTACATTGTGCGTAACTTGCTCGTCTTTGTTTTCTCCACCTTGTAGCGAATTGGCTCCCATTATAAACGTATCACCTTTAACTAAGACCATTTTAAATATAACATCTTTAATTTTTACAATTTTGATAATCGAATCAACTTCTTTGAAATTAATAGCATCAGTAACAAAAGTGTTCTCTTTGCTTTCTATGTCGCTAATTTCATCTGAAAACTTAATTTGAATAATTGGAACTCCAGATTTTATTTTTTCTATTATCTTGTTGCGTTTTTGTTGGGTTTCAGACAATTTTATTTTAGCTTTAATAGTGGCTTCATTTTTTTCAAATTGCTCTTTGTATAACATTTGTACTTCTTCGTCACCAGTCCAAATTTCATTATACAACCATTTTCCTCTGTTTGTATATCCCAACATTTCTGCATATTTCGAATATGCTAAAGCTGCCATTCGCATTTGCGGAAGAGACTCAAAGCGATCGTCATAATACAATCTTTCTGCTATATTGTAGTATTCCAAGGCATCCTTATAATAAGGATAAAAATTTATACCCTCGATTTTTTCTTCTGGCGCCTTCGATTTAACTATATTTTTTAGTCTTGGAACTGCTTTTATTATATCTTCTAGTATAACTTCAGGCGAGGACTCTTTTTGGTTTCTTATATTTAAATCTGAGAAAGCCAAGAATAGATTATCAGGCAGAGGCGAGTTATCTATCAAGTATGGAATGATTATATTCGTATTTTTACTAATAGCGAAGTTAATTTCTTTTGGGGTATATATTGATGAATATGAGTTTTTACTACCAATATAAAGAAATACTACGGAATCAAGAATAGCACTTGCCAATTCGTTGAAAAAAGTTTCTCCTCCAGGCATTTCCTGCGTGTCTCTGTAATAGACTATTTGTTTTTGCCTCATTAATTGGCATATTTCGTCAACGATTTCTGCGTCTTTTCTTGAATAGCTAACAAAGACATCATACTTTCTGCTTTCCATGATCTAATCTAAAAATTAAAGGTTTGTCAAATTCATAGAAACCAATATCGTATTGTAGTCATACTTAATGGTATCTCTCAACTCTTCATTTGTAACCAGCTCTTCATTAGTCACCATACAAGCATATGTCTTTTGAAGATAATGTTTATCGTTATCTGTATTATTCTCCAGCTTCATGTTCTGCTGTATGCTTCCGTCTTGGGAGCGGTATATTTCTATTGCGTTGTTCATTTTCTGTGATCATTAGTTGTTCGTAATTATCTTTTAATATCCATGCAATAGCCATCATTAGGAAGCAGTCGTATTTCATGTCGGCAGGGTTGCGGCGCTGCAGGTCGTGGTAAGAGCATAGATCAATGTGCTTGGGGCACTTGGAGTCTTTTTTCAATCCCTTACGGTATTGCTCTCTTGCTTTGCCAAACTTAAGTTCGTCTATTGTTCTTTCCTCGTCTGTAAGAGGACTGAAGCCAAGAATCTGTTTTTCCACATTCCATCGTGCATGCTCGCATTTGGCAAGAGCTGTGAGGTTGGCTTTCACAATATGCAACACCTTGCGGTATTCGTATTGAAGAAACCAATAAAACATCTTGCGGTTTACTTCCTTTATGCCTTTTAGGCCCTTTTCCTTTTTCCTTTTCTTTAGTTCCTCTTTCCATTTTGCATCATCTGCATCATTGTTTTCATCTTGTTCTACGAGTTCATAGAATTTTTCCACGCAGCGGTGTTTCCTCCACGAGAAGAGCCGTTTGCTACGGCTAAAAATGCTTTTGTCGAATTCGTCATTTATTGCATCTATCGTCACTACCGAACGCAAACGCGACTCAAAGCAATCAGTGCAGAAAATGTTCGACAACAGGTTGCGTAGTTCTATCTGGTTCCTAACACATTGTGTTGGTGTTCCGTTATCGTCTTTTTTAAAGAAGCCATACCATTTTTTTTGTGTGTCACCTGAACTTTGCTGATAGCAGAAATAATGTAGCGCACGGCTGTAACGCTCCGCAGTGTTCGGATCGTCTGGAGGAAGGTTGTCAATATCCGCCCCTACATAATAAACCATGTTGGCTCGCATAGCATTATGGAGGGCTATCGGCATGGTTTCATAGTAGTCGGGGTTATCGGTATGCACCATATTTTCTAACTCATCTTCAGCAACTACTATAGTATAGGCATTGTCATTGTTGTCTTTGCTTGTAAACCTTCTCCAGTTCATATTTTCTTTATAGTCGTGGGCACTGACTTCCACCAGCTCAAGCTCTACGTCTATGAATGAGTCTTTGTTTTCTGTCTTTATTACAATCTCTTTCTCACCATCACATTTCTTAATGGTATACTTGCACAATAACGTCAGATTGCACAGGTATTCCTCTTTAGATATATGGTCAATGATGGATTTTGACTTGCTTTCCTCCAAGTCGGAAGAGTTGTAGAGAATGGTTATCACTGTTCGGTTGCTTTCTTCATCTTCATTGAAGTTGGGATAGTGGGCTATCAGCGCTATCTGTCGGGCAATGCATAGCATAAGGTCTGAAATGCCGATGATAATAACATGCAGATGTTCGCTCGAGGATGGAGAGAAACCAATACCGTTGAGCGGCGAGTGTCTTTCTTTTTTCGGAAGAACATTAAGTACATACTTACGAGCCTTATTCCAATTGTTGATGGTCTTTTCAGAGAAAGTCTCGTTGTCTTTAAGTCTTTTCAGCTGACTAAATACATTGTCAAGCTTGTCTGCATCTGTTGTTATAGTAGTATTTTCCATCGTCTTACACCTTTCTATAATTTGCCTCAGTCTCTGTGAGGTGAATGTTGCTGTTGCTTGCGTCGTATCCCGAAGGACTTTGATAGAGTTGCAAGTTGAACATCCCAAGAGACTGGATGACGTGTTCGGTTATCTCGGACTGTTGCCACTCGAAAGCCTCCCACTTAGTGTCGTTTATAAAGATATGGATGTGCAAAGGTAATCCCTCATTCATCTGTTCTTTCCATGTAACAAACAGACGTGGCTGTTGGCATACATGTGTGTTCTGCATGAGCCAGTGATAAAGGTAGCGGCGGAAGGCGTAGATATTCAACTCGCCTGGTATGATAGCCGATTGCTTGAAACTCTCATCCGTGTCGAGATGCGTTCTCAGGTAATACGCCTCTTCGTGTGAGAGCGTGTGTATCCATCCTGTGTCTATGATGAAAGTCTTAGCCATCTGTCGACCATGTGTTTTGCCGTCAAGCATTCGTTGGTTGTTCTTGAAATGCTCGGCATGTAATATATATACAGGAAAAGCAGAAGTAGTTGTGTCCCAATTCTCTATCTGTACGGTAGTGAGAGTGATAGAGCGCACAATGCCGTTGATGCCATTACTCTTCACTTCTATCCAATCTCCAATTTTTAGCAGTCCGTTGGCTCTAAGGTAGAAGAAAGCCGCCACGCTCTTTATGGTGTCCTGGAATATCCAGCCGAGCACGGCGCCAAACGTAGAGACGATGATAAAACTGTTGTCGTCTTTCTTTATTCCGAGAGCAAACACTATTGATGTAAGGCAGATGCCGAATATGGCAAGCAGAATGATTTGGCTGATGGTTATTCTCGACTCTTGCTTTCGTAGACTGTAAAGTTTGTTAAGATTGGTTATTACATATGCCGAAATACCAAACAGCGTGCAACTGATAGCAATAATCCCGACCTTGTAAATAATGTCTGACGGCGAAGCATAGTTGTGATGGGATATGCGTTCAATAATTTTTGGAACAAAAAACGCCAAACTAATTCCTGCCGCAACCATTGTGATGATGAAACACCATGATGACTTAAGAATGGCTCCTGCAATTTGTAGCAGATACCATTTGCCAGACATACACTTGTGTGACAGCGTACGCCTTATCCAAAGCCCTAAAACTGTTAGTGGAATCAGTAATAAAACTAATATATGCAGAAAGCACAGGTCTCCGCCCTGATGAAAACTGTAGCACCAGTCGTGAATGAACATCACCCAATCGAAACACGATTTACACATACGCTATCTATCTTTTCTTTATCTCAAATCCCAATTTCTTCACCAACTTCAGCGTCTGCATTGCCATCTCGCGGTCATATAGTTTTTCGCTTTCCGGCAGGTTGCAGTATGGCACCATGTCGGGAGTCTCATTCTTTTGGTCGTTGCGCTCGGGTCCGTATGTCCAACCTTGGTCGGTGCGTGCTTTTGCCCATATTTCGTGAGCGTTCTCGGCTATGGCCTCTTGCAGTTCGGTGAGGTCGTCGTCGAGCTGTACGTCATCAAGACTTATTGGATATGGCTCGTAAACGAAACGGTCGGTGGTGTTTACCACGACAAGATAATGGTTGGATTGTATCCAAGCTTTCAGGAATGATGAAAGGGGATAGGTGGTGAGTTCCTCTTCGGTATAAGGGTTGAAGAGCGTTATTTCATCAGACTCTATGGAAATGGAACTGATGGCTACGGCATGGTTGGGCTGCGAAGTGCCCTCTGTCACGTCATGAAGTAATTGTGTATTGTCAATTACAGCTATCAGTTGGTTGCCATTTGCTAAAAGACGAGCAATGTCTTCTGTGGTAGAGTCGTAGCGACGGCTGACGGACAGATTGTTCTTCTCTAAGAGTCTACCTATATTATATAGGGGCATGCCCTTGTCTTTCAGCCAGCAGTTGCGGTAAGCTTCATCGAGGAGTGTCTTGTGGGTCATCTCTATGCCAAACTGACGGAGGATGAACTCTTCACACTCTATGTCGCAAAGATAGTTTTCCTTCTGATTGGCTGCCATGGCTGCCATGGGGACAGTTTTTTTTCTGGCAGGTTTTAAGGTTGCCATATCTTCATCCACTTCGTTTGCTATGCGGATGATTTCTTGTAAATCTTTGTCCTGTTCTGCAGCTTTCAACACACGCATGGTGTCTTCTGCCGACGTGTTGCCGTCCAAGAAGGCAGACAACAGTTCATCTGATATAATAATATGATTATCGTTCATAATGCTTTTTGTCTTTAAGTGCAACTTCGGTAAGAGCCTGTATCGCTCTGCGTTTGATATTATAGAGATTGTCCACGGTCACGCATAATAGTCGTGCCACATATTCCGGTGTCTTGTCTTCTATCATCAGCAGACGTATTACCAAGGCGTAACGTTGGTTCTTCATCTGTCTTAATAGGGTCTCCATATCTATTCTTGCTTGTGAGCTTTCTGCCAACGATAGTTCACGATGGCTATTGTTAAGAGGTTCTTTGCTCTCTTCATCTATCACCTTCGCCTTGCTTTTCAGCAACAGGCAATGTCTTATAGCAACGGTCTTTAGCCATTGATAGAGAGTACTTTCAAACTTAAACGAGCGCAACTTCTTGGCATCGTTCTTCATAAGGAGTATGTATAACTCGCTGATTATCTCATCGTAATCAACGATCTGCGTTCCGAACACTCGCCTGATGATACTAAGGAACAAAGGACGACAATCCTTGAAGAAGAATTGCGCCGTCACCTTAGGGTCGTGGGCGATGAGGGAAGATATTATTTCTTGATCGGTCATAGTCTTATATTATATGTTGTAATAGAATGTCAAATATTGCCATTGAGTATTTCTTCATACGAAGTGCCACCTTTTTGCCAATAATATTTTGCCATATAAATACTTTTGTTTTTCCCTTTTACACCTCTAAAATATCTTAACCCCATTTCTATACAAGCTTCTTTGTCGCCATTTTTACAAAGGTCTAATAAAACGTCATTACTTAGCAATGCTATTTCCGCATCATCTAACTTTATTAGTTTTAGAGCTTCATCAAAACTTAAACCAGCTTTATTGAAATAATATTTTGCCATATTCTCACTTTGGTATTTATCCTTAATTCCAAGGAAATATCTTAGACCTATTTCAAAACAAGCATCAATATCTTTAGAAATATTATACAAAGCAAGCAATACTTCATTACTTAAATGTCTGTATTTTATACGAATTGTTTGTGCATTTGTTTTTTTCTTCGATTGTTTAAGTTCTTCTATTTGTTCATGTTTGTCGTTGTTGATTATTTGGCTGTTAAGAATCAAATAATCAACAATATTGTCATACGCATTAATGTCAAAAAATTGATATTGTCTAAGACCAATTGGTAATAATGAAACGTTAAAATTAATTATCGTAATTATATTTCCTTTTTTCCTTCCAGACCTTTTCTCCTCTATGAAGATACGCCATTCGCTCTCTACATAAGTAGATTGGATATATTCAGGCTTAGAGGCTATAATTATCATGTGTGTGGCAGAATCCAATGCTTCATCAATAATTTTCCCATACTCTGCATTGCCTTTCTTTCGTAATTCGGTATCTGTCAAGAAAACATTGTAGTTATGCTCTCTCAAATATTGATACACCTTTCTAGCAAAAGGGTAATCTTCACTTTTACAAGATCCTCAAATCCGCAACCTATAGGGTTTAGTGGGATTTTGCTTGCAAAGCGACAAAA
>OKRS01000867.1_pt1 | contig 21801 bp, 18 predicted proteins | sample 1601191 | NCBI WGS metagenome assembly OKRS01 (sample SAMEA3541509, study PRJEB24748) | human gut metagenome | biome: human gut; feature: human-associated habitat; material: faeces | place: China | collected 2012
GTGAGTTGAATCATTAATATTTAATTTAATGTCCAACTTTTCGGGGTCACATCATTGACACACCCCCTTATTATTTTTATTGGTTGATTAGTTTAAATAATATTTTATAATTGATTCTGGTTGTTGTCTTATAGTGCATTCTTTAAAGCTTCAGCCATGTCAGCATATTCCTCGTCGGTGAGATATACTTTCTTAGGATTCATCTTGAATACACCACCGAAGTCTGGTCCACCAACATATTTAGGTATCAAGTGGAAATGTAGATGCTCCAAGGTGTCAGCATATGCACCATAGTTGATCTTGTCTGGATTAAACACCTTCTGCATAGCGCGTGTAACTCTTACCACATCCTCCATAAAGGCGTTGCGGTCGTTGTCGCTAAGGAGGTTGATGTCGTCAACATGGTCATTGTAAGCTACGAGACAACGACCATGATAGGTCTGCTCCTTAAAGATAAACACACGTGATACAGACAATTCTGCAACCTCAATCATAAGGTTGTGCAATGTCTCATTGTTTTGACAATAGAGACAATCTTTTGGATCGCTTTTCATATTTTTTGTGTAGTTTGTTTTGGTGATAATAGCCGTAGCAACGGCTAATCACAAGGATATTAAATAATTAAGGGTGCAAAGGCTAATACCTTGCACCCTTATGTCTTTTTGTCGAAGTCTATCGATTAGCCAAGAGAGATTGCCTCGTTAGGACAAACGTCAGCACAAGTTCCACACTCTGTGCAAACTTCTGGATCGATTGAATACTTCTCGCCCTCAGAGATAGCTCCTGATGGGCATTCGCTAATACATGTACCGCATGCAATGCAGTCGTCGCTAATTACGTAAGCCATAATATTATTTTTAAATTAAGTAAATAAATTCAGTTTCTTCTGGGCTTATACTTTTTAGGTATTGCCCATTTTGATTTGTGTATGCAAAGATAAACATTTATCTCGGAATACCTACAAATAGGTATTGCTTTTTTTTATAATTTAAACATTGTCTTAATAGCTGTCTATGCAATAACAATCGTTATTGTGCGTTTATAATAAAGGTTTATATAATTTTATACGAGTTTAGATAATGATAAATAGTCAGACATTAAGACATAATATGCTTATTATTGCGCTTTGCATGCTATCTTCGTTGCATGCTATAGCCCAGCAGAGAACGGTAGAAAATCGTCCTTATACAGACCTACGTCCATTTCATTTTGGAATTGTAGCCGGTACCCATCTTCAAGATTTGGAGTTTGTAAATGTAGGTATGCAGACCATAACAAATGAGGATGGAACCACGAGTGAAGCTTTAATCACTTGCGATCAAGACCGATGGGATAATGGTTTCACAGTAGGTATCGTTGGCGAGCTAAGGTTGAACAAGTCGTTTCAGTTTCGTGTTGCTCCAGCCATGTATTTCGGTACTCGCCATCTAACATTCCTTAATCTAACTTCCCAAGCTGCAGGAGCTAAAGATTATGAGAAGACACAGAATATTAAGTCTGCATATATATCAGCAGCTATGGACCTTATTTATGCCTCTCAGCGCTTTAACAATCATCGTCCGTATATGCTTGTAGGTCTTAACCCAATGATTAATCTTACGGGCAAGAGCGATGATTATTTGAAGTTAAAGAGATATGATTTGTTTATTGAAGCTGGTTTAGGTTGCGACTTCTATCTGCCATATTTCAAGATACGTCCAGAAATTAAGTTCCTTTATGGCTTAACAAACTGTCTTGACACCGACCATGTCAACCACATCCGCGACGTATCAAAGTTACCTTATACAAACTCAGTAAACAAGGCTCGTAGCAAGATGTTTGTACTGAGCTTCTATTTCGAATAAAAGATAAAGGTGGAACTCTAAACAATTAGAATTCCACCTTTATTATTATAGTATATAAGGATAAACTTATATGATATAAACAATCTGCTTATCTGTTATTTCTCGACTGTTAATGTCATTTTACCTATTAAGGCTGCATTCTGACCATTCTGGTCTACGGGAATCTCCTTGCCATCAAGGTTCTTTGCATATTTCAAAGTTTGGAAATTGCTGTGGCTATGTCCGCCCAACATCAAGTCGATATATCTGCTATTAGCAATGATGCTTGGATCCTCGTATTTTCTGTCGCCCCAGCCAAGGTGAGAAACCAATATCACCAAGTCGCATTTCTTCTTTTTCTTCAAGAATTCGCTCATCTCCTTAGCCTTTACTCTTGGATCGAGGAATTTTACGCCTTTGCAAGTCTTTGCACTTACCAAACCTTCAAGCTCTGGGTCAAGCGCAAACACACCTATCTTCAGTCCTTTGCGCTTGATGATGATATATGGCTTAATCTTGCCTTCGAGAGCGGTACCAGTGAAATCGTAGTTGCTGCATAGGATAGGAAAGTTGGCATTGTCTGCCAGTCGTGCGAGATTCTCTACGCCGAAGTCAAACTCATGGTTGCCGATAGTAGAGGCAGCAATTCCCATTTTGTTCATCAGTCCCACTTCTACATCACCTTTGAACATTGTGTAGTAAGGAGAACCCTGCGAAAAGTCGCCACTATCGAAATAAAGCAAGTCTGGGTCTTTCTTTCTCTCTTCGTTCAGTACAGCCACACGACGTGCGAAGCCACCTCTGCCTGCCAATGTGGTGTCGGCAAGATTCTTTTTCTCAGGCAATATACAGCTATGAGTGTCGTTGGTATGAAGTATTGTTAGTTGCTTAACCTTCTGTGCTGCCATTGATAATGGCATCAAAGCTATCGCCAAAGCAGTTATGGTAGTGCGCATGATATTCATATTATTTTTCATTTTCTTACTCCTTTCTTTTATTTATTCAATGACCAATCTTCCTTCCACCTTGCTATCCACAGTTTTCCCTTGGGCCATAGCAGCCTTGAAATAGTCAACGATGATAAATCTTGCGTTGTTAGCCTTGTCTTGTGGCGATACAAGGTTTGTTGCCGACTTAAAAGCCAACAATCCGCCATTACCCTGTGCCAAATAGTCGATAGTAGCAATGCGATATGTGGCGTTAGGATCAATCTCCTTGCCATGTAGCTTCACCGACTTCAGCTTATAGTCTTTTGTCATCACCATTTCTACTCCGTGGCTCAATCCTTCACCTCTGTCGCGTGCTATTTGCTGGAACAATTCCAAAGTTTTTGCACCTGTAAGAGTGAGGAAGCAAATCTTGTTCTCGAAAGGAGCCACAGCCAATACATCACCATATGAAACGTCGCCCTTTAAGAAAGAAGCACGCATACCTCCCATATTATATACTGCGAAGTCTGGGTTTTCGCCTCTGCGCTGTCCTTCCCATACCAAGATGTCGCACAATAGGTTAGATAGGTCGCTCTCTGGCTTTTTTGCTCTCATGTCGTGAGCTATCTGACCTACCACCGGACTCATCACCGAGTCTACTTTTTGCTTATATGGCTTAAGCCACTCGTTGGCTTCGGTATTAGGATAAGCGTCATACTTGTCGTCAACCACTATTCTTGTGCGCTCAATTCCTGTCATATGCCACGAAGAGCCGCAAGCGCCACATACTGCCGCAAAGGCAATGGCGCCAATAAAATGTTTTGTTGTCTTTTTCATATATGGGTTATAAAATATCTGTGCAAAAATACGAGAAAAAAGTCAAACTGCCAAATAAAGTTTCTTTGTCTATTCTTCCTTTGTACTAAAGATATACCTAAAATATAGTAAAAAAGTCGCTAACTCTTTGTCAGTTAGGAAAAATGTAGTAACTTTGCACCGCTTTTCGGCGTAACCGCTGATTGTGGATGAGTCACAATGAATGTTACGTTGGAACGACAAACAATATTTAATTATCAAACAAAACAATGGATTTAATTAAAGTTGCTGAAGAAGCATTTGCAACCGGCAAGAAGTTCCCTGAATTCAAGGCAGGTGATACTATCACAGTCGCTTACAAAATCGTCGAGGGTTCAAAGGAGCGTATCCAGCTCTATCGTGGTGTTGTAATCAAGATTACAGGTCATGGTGAGAAGAAGCGTTTCACAGTTCGTAAGATGTCTGGTACTGTAGGTGTAGAGCGTATCTTCCCTATCGAGTCACCTAACATCGATTCAATCGAAGTTAACAAGCATGGTAAGGTACGTCGCGCTAAGCTTTACTACTTCCGTGCTCTTACAGGTAAGAAGGCACGTATCAAGGAAAAGCGTGTCGTTACTGGCGAGTAAAAAGAACTCATCGCAAAGAGATAAAAAGCAGTTTTTGCCCCTTTCGGCAGGAACTGCTTTTTGCTTATAATGCCTAATATTATAAAAAGCTAATAATTAAACAACCAACAACATGGAACAAAAGAAACACATTGGCACCCTCTGCGTGCAGGCTGGATGGACTCCAAAGAATGGTGAGTCGCGTGTGCTACCTATCATCCAGAGCACCACTTTCAAGTACGACAACTCAGAAGAGATGGCTATGCTCTTCGACCTTAAGAAAGAAGGATATTTCTATACACGTCTTCAAAACCCTACCAACGATGCTGTGGCTTCTAAGATTGCAGCCCTTGAGGGTGGAGTAGGAGCTGTGCTCACATCAAGTGGTCAGGCAGCCAACTTCTATGCTGTCTTTAATATCTGTGAGGCTGGAGGACATATCGTTGTTAGCAATTCAGTATATGGTGGCACCTTTAACCTCTTTGGTGTAACCTTGAAGAAGCTTGGCATAGATTGTACATTCATCGACCCAGCAGCTTCTGACGAAGAAATAGAGAAAGCATTCCAGCCTAACACCAAGGCTCTCTTTGGTGAAACTATCTCTAACCCAGGTTGCAACGTCTTCGATATAGAGCGCTTTGCTAATATGGCTCATAAGCATGGTGTGCCTCTTATTGTCGACAATACCTTTGCAACTCCTGTCAACTGCCGTCCTTTTGAGTGGGGATGTGACATCGTTACACACTCTACCACCAAGTATATGGATGGTCATGCCACACAGGTAGGCGGTTGCGTTGTAGATAGCGGCAACTTTGATTGGGAAGCACATGCTGATAAGTTCCCAGGTCTTTGCACTCCTGACGAGTCGTACCACGGACTCACCTATACCAAGGCTTTCGGCAAGATGGCTTACACCACTAAACTCGTAGCCCAGCTTATGCGCGACCTTGGCTCTATTCCTGGTCCTCAAAATTCATTCCTTCTTAACCTTGGTCTTGAGACATTGCATCTTCGTATGCCTCGTCATTGCGAGAATGCACAGAAGGTGGCAGAGTTTCTCCACGACGACCCACGTGTGGCATGGGTGCGCTATTCTGGTCTTGCCGATGATCCAGACCATGCTCTTGCCGAGAAGTATTTGCCTAATGGCTCATGCGGTGTGATGTGCTTTGGCTTGAAGGGCGACCGTGAGACAGCCATCAAGTTTATGGATTCCCTTAAGATGATAGCTATCGTTACCCACGTAGCTGATGCACGCTCTTGTGTGCTCCATCCTGCAAGCCACACCCATCGTCAGCTATCCGAAGAGCAACTTCTTGAGGCAGGCATCGCTCCAGACCTTATTCGCCTTTCTGTAGGTATTGAGGATGTAGAAGATATCCTTGCCGATATCAAGCAGGCTTTGGATCAAATCTAATGATTTATATATGTACTAAGATAAACCACAAGGGCATGCCACTTTCGAGTGACATGCCCTTTACCAATTCCAAGCATCTTGAGGCAATTCATTGTATTGCTGTTTTTATGATTTCCTTTATCTTTAGCCTTAAATTCTGCGGCAAAGGTACTTCATAGATATTTCAATCATAAAGCAATATTATATGTATGTTACAGTCTGTTTTCTACAGCATACACCACATGGTAACGAGAAAAGGTACGCTGAAGTCAGTAACGAAACCATGGTATATGCTCAAGGCAACATAGCGTTGACCAATAGTTTGAGTGATTATAGGTAGGGTGGTGTCCATGGTTGTAGCTCCACCTGTAGATATAGGAGCCAATGGTCCAAACCATTTTGCCAATAATGGTGTTAGCAATAGCGTTGTCATCTCGCGGATTATATTAGCAAGCAAGGCTATGGTGCCAAGTTCTGCTCCACGATATTCGGTTATGAAAATACTCGATAGAGAATAATATGCAAAGCCGCTATTCAAAGCCAAACAGTCGTTGAGGCTTCGATGTTGCAAGACGCTTGTGAGGTCTATGTTCATTATCAAGTATGCCACCATAGCTCCGAGCCATGAGCCTAATATCGTTGCCAAAGGCAGTAGTGCCAATCGTGGGCTAAGGCTTTTGATATCTTTCTTCATATCAGGATTCATTCCTATGCCTAAGCCTACGAAGAACAACAAGATGCATAGCGCTATGAAACTTGTATCGCTTTCCATCACCCATACTGGCATACAATCGGTATGTCCGGCTATTAGTCCGAGAATGAAAAAGCCTACTACTATCAAACTACCTTTCATTCTTCGCCTCCTTTCTTATCTTGCTTAGCCATCTTCCATAATCCCCATGCCAAGGCGCAGCTGCCCAATGTTCCGCATACTGACAACACCAATGCTTCAACACCCAATGTAGGCAATGATTTTATTATTTGCTCGTTGCTTCCCACTTCTATGCCAAGCATGAACAGTAGCGTCCATATCAGCCATGTCGTTGTTCTTCCAGCCCATGTGCCTATAGATAGCTGCTTGTCGCAGCCTATCTTTGTGCGTATGATATATCCTACGCTAATACCAAGGAATATGAATAATATTACTATGAACATTACTTTTTCTCTATTTTCTTTATATGGTATTATTGTTATCTTTGATATAACCACAAAAAAAAGTGTATCAAACTGTGTGATTTGTTTGATACACTTTCTTAGTAGTTATGTTTGCTTGCTTTATTCTGCTTTGTAAATTCTCGCCTTATGGACGCTCATCGAAACGAATCATCTCGTCCATGTGGTATGCAGATGAAACCTGTCCACGTACATGAGTAGAGATGTCGCCATCCTGTGGCCATTGTGAAGTCTTAGTGCTTGGCAACTTCACAGTCTTAAGCCAATTCCAAATCTGCTCTGTTGCAACATCTGGATTTACGTAGCTATGAATCTCGAATGTGATACCATCGTCGAATACGCCACGAGCCAACTTCAAAGCTTCCTTAGCTTCTGCTGTTGTGCAGTCAATCAAGATATCAATACCTGTAGCTGTATGATTGATTTCTACAGGGAATGAGAATTCCTTACCTGCAAACTCAAACTTAGCTTCGAAGCTCTCAACATACTGATAAACATTACCAGTACGGATATCGAAGTCGTCAGCTACAGCCTGACTCTCCATAGGGATAGGGAGGAATACGTGAACAGCTGCTGTATCGCGAACGTGGATAGAAGTCTTAATCTCGTTCCAGTCCTTGTGCTCCTGCTGGTGGATATCGAACTCAACCTCGCCCTCACGGACTACAGGGGCAGGTGTTGGCTCTGGCTTTGGTGTAGGATTTGAATCTGGGGTTGAAGGAACAACAGGAGTTTCACCCTTAGCAGGCAAAATCTTCATAATCCAGTCGTCATAGACACCATCAGCGTCAATCTTACCATCACCATTTACCATCATGTAGTCTATACCAAGATAGTAGTTACCATTCCAGTAGTATAGTCTCCAGTTGTCAATATTTGCACCTCCGTAAGACTCGTGAGTACGTGCACCCTGAAAACCCTGAGTCATAAGAGCAGAGTTGTGAGTAACTGCGTTTTCACACTTACCTTCATTGAAGTTGTTAACATGTGTATACAAACTTACCCAACTTTGAGGATTACCATTAGAATCAAGTTCCCAGCTATTCAAATCTCTAACTTCTTTGATTTGGAGTTGATTCAAATGAGTAGAACCATCAATGTCATTATGCTGTGCACCATTCCTGTCAGAATAGCTATACTTGTTGTGTGCACTAATCACGTGCTGTATATAGAAATATGTATAGCCAGGCCATTTTACAGATTTTTCAGAATTATTGCGAACATATTCAAGGATACCAGCCTTTTCTTCTTCTGTTGGATATTCTGGCATTTCTGCGCCCCACATGTTGCCATTTACATCGCATCCACGTGAGCCTGCAATCTTATTGCCACCGAAATAAAAGTTTACTTCTGATGATTGTGTGCCATACTTCTGAGCATTCTCTGTCAGAATATTGCCTGTTGTCTCAATGTCTTCATTGCTACATGATACCATACCCAAAGAAAGGGCGGTCAATGATAGCATTCCAAGTAGCTTACTTTTCATATTTTTGGGGATTTTACAGTTTGTTTAAGATGAAAATATGTTAGGTGTAACATTTCGGTGGCAAAGTTACAATAATTTAATTTTACAGCCAAGCGAATATTCTCTAAATTTTGATTTAGAACTAAAAAAAATGTCATAGGTTAATATAATACATATTTAGCTATATAAATAGAATCGATTTTTAATAAAATTGTATCATATGTTAATGAAAAAGGGTATATCATACGACAATGTCGTAGACATACCCTCTTGTTAGGTTATATTATGAGCAGGATAATATCTTTACCCTTTTCTCATTATATATATAATGTGTGATTACTTCTTGGCAACCTTCTTGCCGTTTACGATGAAGATGCCCTTAGTAGCCTTGTTAACCTTTACACCATTCAAGTTGTAAACAGTACCATTAGCAATAGCAGCATTGATGTTCTGAATACCGCTTGCTACACCTACATAGTAAGTCAAAGTAACTGCAGGTATAGGATCTCCATTCTCGTCGTTGAAGTATCCCTCTGGAATCTCGATAGTATAAACACCCTTTTCTGTAGCGTTAACAGCAACAGTAGCCTTGTGAGAAACCTCATTAAAGTCATTAGGATCCTTGTATACTACTTCAGCTTCAACTTTCTTGAGCTCCTTACCATCCTTGTAAATCACTATTTGGCCGCTTGATGCCATTATAGATGTTGTGTTGTAGTCGATGGTAACAGTTCCCAAAGCGTCAACCTTGCTACCGTCTGCAGGATCTGCTGTGTATGTTATCTCAGTAGCTTCCTTGCCTACAGTATAATATAATGTAGTAGCTGCGTTGCAAGCACCTGACAAACAATCGCTGTCATACCATGCCTTGTTACCGAATACACCAGCAGGAATCTTTATGCGATATTCGCCTTCTGCAGTGATAGGCTCACCTGCAGCGTCAGTAAACTCGATATAAGCTTCTCTGCGGTTTACACCGCCCATAGTCAATGTTCCATTGAATACCTGACGGTCGCAATAAGCTTGGATAGGAGTTGTAGTTCCGTAGATATCCTTATCGCTCATAATAACGATTTCGCCAAGTGAAGTGATTGTCGACTCGTTCTCAGGATCTGTAGTGAATTGAAGTTCCTCAGGAGCAGCAACGACTGTATACTTAAACTCTACAGGCTGCTCGTTCTGTACTGCCTCGAAACCAGTACCAATGAAGTAAACGCTATCTTCGATGTGAACAGTATATGTTCCAGGCTCTGTGATAGCAGGAGAGAATTTGATGAACATACCATTCTCTACATCACCACAAGTAGCAGTAGCTACCTTCTCATTCTTTTCGTTCAACAAGTAAACGAACTTATCTGTGCGGTGAGCATAACCGATAGCAGATGTACCAGCGTTTGCACCTGGCTTCATAGAGCATACTATAGTAGAAATCTCGTTTACATTAGAACCCTCTACAGGAGAAGTTATGAAATCGTAAGCATCTTTGTTTGCATAGATAGTAAATTTATACGACTGCTCTGGCATCACGTTACCATACTTACCATTTGTCTCTACAAACTCCTTATTCACAATCACGCGCTCCTTGATAGTGAGCTCATATTCATGCTTGTCTTTCAAATCTTCTGCAGGAATTACTATTACCTGTTTGCTGTTGTTATTGACAGACTTTACATAACCATAGATGATTCTGCCGCTCTTTGTATCCTTATATGTAACGTCTGCAGCACTTGCATTCTCATTGATAGTAATATCTTCATTAAATTCCAGCACGTGTCTATAGTAATTCTTAACTATATCTACTTCTTTTACAGATTCATTCATATATACACTGCTTGGAGCAAGTGTAGCTACTAATTCCTGACCAGGGTTCCATCTTGCAGTGATGTCGCTATGGTCAAGACCATCGTTAGCAACAACGCCTGTAAGAGTAAATCTTACGTTCTTACCATTCTTGATAGCGTCTGTGATAGGAATGATGTATTCGATAGCATCACCTTCTACTTCGCTGGTAATACCCTCAGTAACGGTAGTTTGATACTTTTTGTCGTTCTCATCCTGATATGTGAACTTCACACCATCAAATTTAATAGCGTCCTTTTCAGAGAAATAGATCTTTACGTTGTTTTCCTTCAACTTTTCGCCGTCGGCAGGAGTAAGTTCAAATGCCAAATTGCTCTTGTATTCCTTGTAGTTCATTGTGAATGTAAACGAACCAGAGGTACCAGCACCTTCAGAGAATACATTTGTGCCATCTGCCATCTTTACATTCATCAATCTGAGAGTGATAAGATCCCAATTATTCTTCAATCCCATAGTCTCCTTTGTGCGGAGCTTGCCTGTAAAGTCGATGTATAGCTTTTTGCCATCAGCGCGGAACATGCTTGGTTCGAGATATTCAACGTATATATCGTCCGATTCTGCATAGCCGATAGTGAAAGAGCCTTTAGCAGTCTGTGCTTCACCTGGCATTACGTCTGCATCGAATGTCAACACAATCATACCTCTTTCGTCACCCTTAGGCCAATAAGAGAGGAATGGATCTGGGAGTTGCTTGCTTACCAAAGTGTGAGGCTTGCTTGGTGTGAGGAACTTCAATGTCAAATTGCCGTCTTTACCATACTTAATGTTTTCGTCGGCAGCAGCACGAATGTTCTTTACTGTGATAATCATCTCTTCGCCACCAACGATTTTACCCTTGTTGAGCCAAGAAATGAGAGAGTCTTTCAATAGTACATACAAACTACCAGTATTTGTACTTGTGCGAGTTTCAACATTGCAGTCAATGATGTTGCCAATCTTTACATTTGTTTCTTCAGATTTTGCATTCATGTTGAATTCAATATTCAACTGACCACCGCGTGTATCTGAAATATCGAAAGTTTTGCCTTCTTCGAAGTTTATTGCAGTAACCTTAAGTTCGTTTACACCTGCTTCAAAAACTCCCTTGAAGTATTTTTTTGTGCTTTTGCTCAGTGTACCAGGCACATTAATAAAATATGGTGTACCAGCCTTCAAAGAAGCCTTTGTATAGCCACTCCATGTTGTGCCGTCTTCGTCGGTAGTAGGTTTGTATTTCCATGCAGAAATCTTGTTTCCAGCTTTTGTTTCATCAGTCGAAACTGAGATGTTTGTTTCCTGAGCGTAGATTCTTAAAACTCCATCTTCTGTTGGAACAAACTTGAAATTTTGGTCTTCCATGAATTTGAAATCATACTTGACGCCTGTTTCAAACATCGTCCATTCTGCAGCTGATGCCAACATTGTAGACATCAAACATACAAGCACCAACCATGCCTTCTTAAAGGCACTGCATGTGTGGCTTTGTAGATTTTTGTTCATAATAATAATTTTTTAATTAGTGATATAGATAACTTGATTTATACAAAAAGGAGTTAAGAAGTGAAATATATCTCACTCCTTGACTCCTTTATTTTATTTGTATCTTAGAGAATAACTTTCTTAGTTGCATTAGCCTTCTCGCCATTTACCTTTACTACGGCAGCACCCTTATATCCGCGTACAGATACTGAGATGTTGTTAGTGCCTGTAGCCGTATTGATGAGCTGACCTGCCATGCTGTAAACTTCTACCTTAGCGTTACCATTTGCCTTTACGCTCACTACACCATTTGCAGCAGCGATATCGCAGTTGTTATTGTTGTTGTCAACTACTGCATTCTCAATGCCGTTTGGCAATGTGCTGAGCTTCACAAGTACAGAGTTGATGAGGTTGTTGGTGTTGCCATCAAACAACATAAGCACAATCTTACCATTCTTGCACTCTGAAACCTGCTCTGGATAAGCCAAAGATACAGGAACTGAGTAAGTCTCGCCAGCTGTCAAGTTTTGTGGGAAGCCTACGCTTGAACCTGTGAATGATGTTCCCCAGTAGCAACGAGCCATATCTTCCTGTACAACTCTGTCGACAGAAGCATATCCATACTTGCCGCCCTTACCCCAGTCGCCGAAGATAGGATCGGTTTTTGTGTACAGGTTGTTAGACTGTGTAGCTACGATGCCATCTTCCAAAGCCACAGCAAACACGTTGAGGTATTGGTTCTTGAGGTTGAGTGCAGGCTGAATCTCAAGATTGAAGTTGAGCTTTCTGGTATTATCATCAAGAGTGATAGCAGGTACGTTGATACCCATATCAGCAGGCTTGTCGAGCTCCATGGAAATTCTGTCTTGCCACAATGAGTTGTTAGCAGAGAATGACCAGTCGCCCTCATCGTTCTGACCCATAGGGCTGGTTATCAAATCCTCACGCTGTACGATACCTGATGGAGCAGCCGACAATTTCAAGTAGTTGCTATAAGCATAGAGGCCTGTTCCGTAAGGGTCGCCCTGATATGTGTGGATAGAAATTGGAATAAACTGCTCACCGAATATCTTCTTTGCGTTCTCTATAGCAAGGATACCCAAAGGACAGTTAACACAGGTAGTACCTGTAAACTCTTCCAATACTACTCGCTTAACAGGCTCAAAGGTCAAGCTCTTGATGCTGTTCTTCACTACGTCGGTATAGTCGTCGAGCTTAACCTCGATGCTATAGTTTGTTGCCTCGCCAATAGTAAGAGCCAAAGGCTTAGCAAATTCGAATGCCAATCTCTTACCCTTCTTAAGAGTCAAACCAGTCTTCTCGAATGTATCGATAGTGGTGCCTTTATCATCCTTGAGAGTGAAGCGAGCTGATGAATATACATCGTCCTGTGAATTGATTCTGATAGAACCGGCAATCTTCACTTCCTTCTTGTTTACTACAGATGAGGCTGTAGAAAGCGACATCAAGTATTTCAAGTTTCGCTTTACAACTACGCTATCCAAGAATATCATGCTCTGGTCCTTGTTGTTGTTCCAGAAGCCGATATAAACCTTCTTGCCAGCATACTTGCCAAGGTCGAGAGTGTAGTGGGTGAACTCGCCTTCGATACCTTCTTCTGTATCACCGATGTTAAGTTCGTAATCCTTGATATCACCCTTAGCCTTCATCTCTGCGATATCGTCAGAGCTGAGGTCGTTGATGTTTCTCTCGCATTCCCAAACCACAACCTTCAAGACGTCGTTCTTGTTGTCGAGATACTTCTGAGCATCGAAGGTCAATGTGCAATATGCGTCAGGGATACTTAATTGTGGTATTACCAACCAGTCGTCGCTCTGACCTGCAGGGCTATACATAGAGGTAGATACTGCAAAATAGTTCTTGCTATCATTAGATTCCTTTGCATTAAATATCCAAGGAGTGTTGTCCTTGTCGAAACCAATCTTCTTCATTGCTGCTGTAGGAGTATTGTGGTCGCCCTCATAGCGCATGAAGTTCTTGTACGATTGGTCTGTGTTAGAGAAGTTGTCGCTGAAGAGAGTAGCGTCAGATGTAGAGATCTGGCGCTCGTAAGTACCAGTATAGTTCAATACAATCTGCTCGTTAGCACTCTTTGAAGAGCCAGAAACATCGGTCAAAGAACCTGCCTCCAATACCACCTTGTATTGTGAACCCTTATAGAGATACTGTGATGCTGCAGGCATCAAAGCAACCTGATTTTCGTTTGAAAGTACCGACAAAGAGCAGATAGTCTTCTCGTTCTCACCATCAAGCTGTACAAGCGAAGCCTTAGCGTTTTCGCTTACTGAAATATTGGTGTCGAAAGTCAAGATTACAGGGTTGCTGGTGTTGTCGATACGAGCAATCTCTGCATTGTTCTCTGGGAATGCGCTTTGCATCTTAACAGGCACATTCTCTCTACCAACATAGTTGATAGTGATGATGTCGTTCTGCTTGTCAGTATTCTTTGTCAATGCAACAGTTCCTGCAGGAATCTCTACAGTATACTTCTCGCCAGCTTTCATTTCTGTGTTACGGAAGGTAACAATCAATACCTTAGGGTTGGTCTTGTCAACAGCAAAACCCATAGACTTTCTCTGTACTGCACCCTCTGCATTCTTCAATACTGCGCAATCCTTATTGCCGAGAACAGTAATCTCGTGAGTGAAGGTAACCTTTACTACTGCAACGTTGCTGAAGTTAGAACCAGCAGCAGGTGTAGCTGTATAGTTGTTGAGCAAGTTGATGGCGCGACAAGCCTCTGTCATAGTCTCAGGCATTGTCACCACGTAGCTTTCGCCCTGAGTAGAAACCATTGATGAAAGAGTCTTGGTGTCGGCAGAAGCAGACCACAAGGTACCTGTATTATCATAGCCTGTATAGTCGCTATACTCAATGCCGTAGCGCTGCTTTAGAATAAGGTCGAAAGGATACCATACATTGTCTACACATACTCTCCAATCACGAACAGGAGAAGAGGTGCCTGGAGCACTTCCGTAGAGGTTTCCTTCGTTGTCAATGCAGCAAATAAGCAAGTCGTTGTCTTCCTGAGAATTGAAATATTTATATTTACCAGTCTCGGTATTATAAACCATTGGGAAGATGTTGTCGTCTTTGTCACGGATGTCGCCTGCCACATATTTGCCATTCAAGCTAAATACAGGCTCACCCTCGAGCTCATAATTGCCAATAGGACCTTCGTTTGCATTCTCACCAAACTTGAAGTAAGTTTCTGTCTGGCGGTCATAGATATATCCTATAGGGCCATAGCTCTGGTTGCCATATATAACGATGTAGCGACCATCGGCAGTAATCTGGGTAAATGCTTCCTGAACGTGCTTCTTGCCTGTAGAACCTTCTGTACTTGGCATTTCAGGCAAGTTCTTCAGTTCAACAATCTTAGGCTCGCTTCCTGTCATATCCCACATAATACCGCGTGAAGAAGAAGAGAATGCGTCGTTGGCATTTTCCTCAACTCTACCTACTGCATACTTACCATCAGGGGTGATGCTCACAGCAATACCTGTTGTCATACCCTCTGGCATAGGAAGAAGGTTCCAGTCTCTTTCCTTCTTATTCCAATATGCAGGCTTACCTGTATATGTACCACCTTCAGAGAATTGACCACCGGCAGCACCAACTACAGTATTACCATCATCGGTAATGTCGCGGATTTCATACAGACCAACAGCATCGTCATCTTCTTCGCTTGAGTGACGCACTACGGTAGTCTCGCCAGTCTCTACATTAACGATGCGAGCCTTACCGTTTTTCTGCTGCTCTGTGGTAGCACCATAAACTACAGCCCACTTACCATTATCAGAGGTTGTGAATGCAATAGCATAGTCAGCAAACTTCTGGTACAGGAACTTAGGCTTTCCTGTAGCTGTCTGAGCATTGGCTGAGATGCTGCACACCATAGCCACGAGCATCAGACAAAGTGTTGATAATATTTTTTTCATATATATCGTTGTTTCTTTACTTTACGACAACCTTCTTGTTGTTCTTTACATAGATACCCTTTGTAGGCTTTGCAACCTTGCGACCAGCCAAGTCGTAATAGTTGTTGTCAACATCCTTGTTCTCGATGTTGCTGATGCTTGAAGGCACACCATTGAGGAAGTTTACAGTTACGCTTGGACCCTCTACGAGGTTGTAAAACTTGGTTACTGAGTCAGAATTATCTTCGTCGACAACACCTTGGTAAGCAGTGAACTTAACTACACACTTACCTTTGCTTTTTGGTTCCCAATGAGAATCGAGGTCAACAATTTCGTTGGCTTTACATGTATAGAAGCTTTTTGCCATGAGGTACTCGCCATCATATACCAATGTTGGCTTATAGTATGTACTCAAATCGTTGTAAGGATTACAGAAACCACCAAAGCAGCAAGAGAAGCTACCATTATCCAATTCTACAAGCTCGAATTTAAGTACTACCTTTTGAGCACTTCCTGTAACATTCTTTAAAGCTATGCCAGAAGTGATGCCTTGAAAAGTTTCTTCTGTAGCGTCGATGGCTGCGCCATCTTTAACTACACCAGTCTCAACTTTGTCCTCGTTGATAGTTACAAACTGCAAATCAGTAGTTTTCTGGGCGAAAAGGGTAGTAGCACCCATCATCAAGCCCAATGCTAATGTGTAAAATCTCTTCATGATAGTTTATATTTAATTGTTATTATTATTTTTGTTTTTTACTCTTTTACTTTTTTACTCTTTTACTTTTTTACCTTTTTATTTTTTTACCTTTTTCCCCTTCCAAAGGTAAATTCCCTTAGGCAACGTCTCAAGGTCGTAGCCCATCATGATGCCATTCATATTATATATGGCAGACTTAGAGCTTTCGGCATTAATCTCAGATATACCTGTGGTATTGTTGTTGCGGAACTTGAACGATATTGTGCCATCTACATTCTGAGTGATATCGGTAATCTCCTTGTTTAGCAACTTGGAACCATCGGTATTTGCATGGTTGAGAGTTGCTGCAGGAATCGTTGTGTTACCAAACGAGTTGTTGCCATTGAATGGATAAAGGTCGCCCTCTACATCTGGAATGGTGCGAGCCTTTGAGTTGTCGGCAGCCATAATAGCATAGCGCTCACGGGTGGTGTTCACATCGTTAGCTTCCCATGCCTCTTGGCTATAGTCTACGTGGGTAATCATGAGTCCGCTGGCATATAGACCTGCTTCGTTGCCTTGCTTCTGGCGGTTCTCCAACATGTAGAACTCATCCTTGTAGCCATCGTTGTATATAATATAGGTGTCGCCATCGTCAGCCAAAGGCTTCATATTTACGATGTCTGCATCCTTGTCAAGCACTATAGGCTCCTTCCATCCTGTAAGCATACGCTCTAAGGCTGTATAGGCAGCAGGAGTGTAGCCACCATTAAGGTAGTTGCCATTGTTCATCAGATCCCATACGTAGGTGCCATATTTCAGTTCTGTTTGTCCAAACGATGTTCCTTTGTCGTAAGTGTCTGGCAATCCGAAGCAATGAGAGAACTCATGGCAAATTGTGCCGATTCCATCGATAACTTTGTTTTCACCAAGTTCGCAACTGCAAGCATAAGAATCGATGGTTACTCCATCCATTTCGAATGGTTGCTGGTCGGAACCTACAGAGTTGAGGCTTCCTTCCTGTGGCCAGATAAGTCCGGTGTCGGCACCATTCACATTCTGTCCTTGTCCGGCATAGAGAATGAATAGCTGATCTACCTTTCCGTCGCCATCCCAGTCGTAGTCTGCGAAGTTAACATCGTCATTTGCCTTTCTACAAGCATCATAGATAAACTTACCAAGGTGTGCATCTTGCATACCGCCAGAGTCTTCGCCGTAGTAGTTGTATGTATTGCCCAATTTGTAAGGACCTACAACATCAAACTTGAACTTAAACTTTCCGCTGCTCTGAGCAAGGAAATAGTCGTATACACTCTCTGTGAAACCAGTCTTAGGGTCAGAGAATCCTTCTTCGTTAGCTACGCGATTATAAAACTCTTGAGCATTCTCTGTAGAGAACTTCACCTCTGGAGTGTTTGTAGCTGTACGCTTAGGGAACTCCACCAATATTATCAAACCTTTCTTTTCGCCTGTGTACAGGTCGTTGGCTTTAGCTTTTGTTGCCTTTGCCATGCGTCGCTTGTTTGCAGCAATGCGCTTTTGGTCGGCTTCTTTGTGTGCAGCCTCCTTGTCAATAGCTACATAGCAACCTTGAGCTGCGCTCCATGCGTAGCCCTTACCGTCAGCTGCAAGCCAATAGTGGCATAGCTCGTCGCCTACTAATTCTGCTCTAATCTCTGTGCCATTAGCCAATTTCAACATTTTCCATTGTCCTGGCTTTGCAGGTATCGCCATCATAGAGGCTGAGCATATCATCAGAGTTGATAAAGTAAAAATGAGTCTTTTCATATATACATATGTGAATTTTTAGCCTATTGCATTCGACAATAGTCATTGAGATATCAAACCTTTAAATGCTTTTTAAATTCTTGCGTCGCGCATTAAAAAATGATGTTTCGAAACTTTTCTGCAAAAGTACAAAATATATGATGATTAGAATATATTTTTTAATAATTATTATAAATATGTTGTTTGAAATGGTATAAAAATGAGTAAATTATAAGTTTGAGTGCATAAATACAACAAACAGCATGGTAGGTTTCTATATATAAAAACTACCATGCTATTTCTCTATTTACATCGTTGCCGTAAGGAATGTGGCATTGCCAAAGATGTAGAGGATGTTTTCGCATGCAGGCACAAGGAGTGTTTCGCCTTGGCGCACCTTAATGCCGTTGATGTTAGCTTCTCCCCATAGGCATACTACCACAACAAAAGAATCGACTTTGAAGTCTATTTGTGCAGCTACCTGCACTACTACACGGTTGACATTGAAATATGGGCAGTTGATAAGCTGACTTGTAGGCTTTGTGCTGTCGTACGATGTGCGGTATTCTGGCCATACCTGATAATCGATGGCTTCTTTAGCTTCTTCTATGTGTAGTTCGCGAGGATTGCCATGAGCATCCTTGCGTCCGAAGTCGTAAACACGATATGTAATATCCGATGTCTGCTGAATTTCGGCAAGGAAGTTGCCTGCGCCAATAGCATGCAGACGACCAGCTGGCAGAAAGTAGAGGTCACCCTGATGAGCTTCATGAGTGGCAATGACATCCTGCATAGGTGAATGTCCATTTATAGGCTCTGCTGTAGCAAGCTTTTCGTATTCGTCGGGAGTGATGCTCTTAGAGAGTCCAGCATATATCTTTGCTCCAACATCGCTCTTTATGATATACCACATCTCTGTTTTTCCTGCACATCCGTGGCGCTCCATAGCAAGCTTGTCGTCAGGGTGTACTTGTACAGACAGGTCTTGGCGAGAGTCGATAAATTTTATGAGCAATGGAAACTTATTTCCATATTTCTTATAAACCTTTTCACCCACAAGCTTACTCTTGTATTTGTCGATAAGTTCAACGAGGTTGAGTCCAACGTCAACATCATCTACCTGTCCGCGCTCTATTGCAACACTCTCATGACCAGGCACACCACTAATCTCCCATGATTCACCGATGTTAGGCTGCGCGGTGAATATTCCCTTAAATGGTGCTATCTGATAGCCTCCCCATATAGTGGTTTTCAAATATGGCTCAAACTTGTATGGTTTCATGTTGTTTAATGTTTAGTGTTTAATGTTTAATGTTTAGTGTTTAATGTTTAGTGTTTTGTGTTTTATTGATTAATATTTAGCTGAAAGCTCCAGCAAAAAGGCTAATGGCTTTAACTTCTAGCGACCGCCAGGGAGCGCTAACTTCTTTTATACTCTAACTTCTGAACATGCGAAAGTTCTATATACTATATATACGTATGTGTAAGTCGATTTACTTGTCTAATTTTTATATTGTATAGTCGTTATAGGCAAAATGAGGTGATAGTTGATATTCTGACTATCACCTTTTTTCCGCTTATGCTTTTGCCGTATGGAAAATAATCTGTAACTTAGCGCACTATTTCAGAGATAGGCTCTAAATAGTGGTATATATAAAAAGGTAAAAAGTAGAGATAATGGTTACACATCGTTTGTTGATCGTGGAAGACGATTTGGCTTTTGCTACTATGATGCAAACTTGGCTACGCAAAAAAGGATTCGAGGTAGACAAGGTTAGCTCTGTTGGTGCTGCTGCCAAAAAGGTGGCGGAAGATGATGCCGACTTTAGTCTTGTGCTGTCAGATCTTCGTTTGCCTGATGGCGATGGCTTGCAACTGCTTGCGTGGTTGCGCAAGAAGGGAATGCAACTGCCGTTTATTGTGATGACAAACTATGCTGAAGTGCAAAATGCTGTACAGGCTATGAAGTCGGGAGCTTCTGATTATATTTCTAAGCCTATACAGCCAGATATATTATTACAGAAGATTAATGATGCATTGGCTGCGCCTGTTGAGGCTAATCTGGCTACTCCTATAGCAAAGTCTGAGACTCAGTCTGCGGTAAAGCCTAATAAAGAAAACAAAGAAGCTAAAGATGCTAAGCAGTCTGCTACACCCAAATATATAGAAGGTAAGAGTGAGGCTTCGCGTCAGCTATATGAATATGTAGGTTTGGTGGCTCCTACGCCAATGTCGGTATTGATATTGGGAGCCAGCGGCACAGGTAAAGAGTATGTGGCTCGTAGAATTCATGAACTTAGCAACAGAAGCGACAAACCATTCTATGCCATCGACTGCGGAGCTATACCTCGCGATGTTGCAGCCTCTGAATTCTTTGGATATAAAAAAGGTGCTTTTACTGGTGCTGATGCTGATAAGCAGGGTGCTTTTGAAATAGCTAATGGTGGCACACTATTCCTCGACGAGATGGGAAATTTAAGCTACGATGTGCAGGTACAGTTGCTCAGAGCTTTGCAAGAACATAGAATAAGACCATTGGGCTCAACTAAGGAAATTGAGGTAGACATACGATTGGTATGTGCCACCAACGAAAACCTTGCACAGAGAGTTGCTGAAGGCAAATTCCGTGAAGACCTATACCATCGTGTCAACGAGTTTACTATCTATATGCCATGTCTTAAGGAGCGTGGCGCCGACCTCTTCCTTTTTGCCGACTTGTTTATAAAGCATGCCAACGAGGAACTCGGTCGCGAGGTGTTAGGCTTGGACGCTAAAGCCTCAGAACTTTTGGCACGCTACAACTGGCCAGGCAATCTGCGTGAGCTAAACAATGTGATAAAAAGGGCGGTGCTTATGACTCGTGGTAAATATATCACTCCTGCCGAACTTAGCATAGGTCAGCAGTTACAGCAACCAAAGCCTATGGCTCTCCATGACGAGGAATCGGAGCTGCAACGTATAAAAGACGCGTTGGCTGCAACAGGAGGCAACAAGACAAAGACGGCACAGCTCTTGGCAATAGACCGTAAGACGCTATATAACAAGATGCAGAAATATGGCATTCCACAATAAAGTGTGGAATAATTCCACAGTATTTCCCCACTTTCCACAACTTGTGAAAAGTAGGGTTTTTAGTTAACTCTCTCATAATCAATGGTGTAACATATTTACATGTTTTTTTGCACGGCAGTTGTCCTTATTACCAGTGAATAAGACAACAAAATAATATTAACAATAAAAACATGATAATTATGAGAAAGTTTATGTTCTCAGCCGTTTCGGCAATGGTTTTAGTTTGTGTTAGCAACGTATTCGCTAATCAGTCAGCAATGCAGTTTGAGGCAAACAATGGTATTCAGTCTGATTCTGTAGTAACAGATTCTGCAAGCCAGCAAGTTGTTGATGCTCCAGTTGTTGCAGATACAACAGCAGCTTCTGAGAATACATCTTCTGAAAATGTAGCTACAGAGACTCCTGCTGACACTGCCAGCGCAACCACAGAGACTGTGGAAGCTCCTGCAGATAGCGCAGTTGCACAGTAATTGTAATTGGTAAGGTTTGGGGATAACAGAATGCTCCTTCGGTCGCTTTGTCAAACGGCTGGAGGAGCTTTTTCTATTGGAGTGATTTTACATCCAGTAAAAGCATATTCTTTTTTCTGTTGTAGGGACAAGTGTCGAACAAAGTATGATAAAATATAAGTAACATTTTTGAGAATATTTAACCTTTTTCTGAAATTATTTTCCTACTTTTGCAAGCGTATTTACACATTATTATAATAATGTATGGAATCATTATTTCTACTTCAGTTTGCATGTTTCATCTTCATGCTCATCAATGCCTTCTTCGTGGCACTCTCTCATCTGCATGTAAGATGGGAGAACAAGCG
>OKRS01000880.1_pt1 | contig 21634 bp, 16 predicted proteins | sample 1601191 | NCBI WGS metagenome assembly OKRS01 (sample SAMEA3541509, study PRJEB24748) | human gut metagenome | biome: human gut; feature: human-associated habitat; material: faeces | place: China | collected 2012
TGTATTTCAATTAATTCAAAGAGCGATTAGTCCACTTTAACGGGACAGTAGTGAAAATAAAAAAACAGGAGCTAACTCTTGAATAGATTTATATTCCTCAAGCTTGTTGAAATATCGCTCAAATTTCTTCTCTACTTCTGTTAAAGTAGTAGAACCACTTATAGGTGTATGGTATCCCAACAAAGTTTCTTCAGGCTTATCAAGCAACAACCTAGCTTTCCCCTTTTTAGCTGATAGTTTTTCTGCCTCAATCATTATATCACAAGAAATCAACTGTTTGAAATTGCCCTCACTATCAATGACAATATCCCAACTACATTTTTCTGTACCTAAAGCATCGTGACCATTGTAAACTCTTTTGCCTAATTCTACTAATTCTGCGAACATAATTCCTCCTTTCTGTTAAAGTCATACAATATGCGATTAACTGAGTCTTCTTGCTTTGTACGTATATGAGATGTTGAAAGCATCTTTTCATTCAGCTCATCAGGACACACAAGCGTGCTATTCTTTACGACAGCATTTGGCATATAGATTGGAGTTGCATTATGATCCTTATCGTACCAAATATCAAACAAAAGACTACCTATAGGATAGGTCAGATTAAGCTTTGTCGCTTTATCCACATCCTCTTGTGTAACAGGGAAGAAATCACAGGAAAACTCACGAGTACCCAAATAAGGCTGATGCCAACACTGACCTTTTTTCAAACGTCGGTTAAACATCTCACGATATTTGACTATTGGTTCACAAGCAGTTCTTCCTTCTTTTTTATCTCTGTTTTTGACCTTTTGAATATTATCTTCTGACATATAAATAACGGCCTCTATAATGTACTCTACATCTCGCAAAACGATGCTATTTCTCTGACAACGTTTGCTCATATCTAGTATGTCAATAGGCGTACCATTTTGTATGGAGCTAATTTCATTTCTCTTAATTGAAGAGAATGATATCGGCTTCAATATCTTGATACTTTTAACAACCCATTGAAACTCTGGTTTCCAAAGGATGCATTCCAATATGCCTCTTGCTGCAGACGGAGTCATACATGGATATGTCATGCGCTCCACTTTAAGCGCAGGTTGTGTAAAACAGGCATAGTCGCCTTTTACCCTTACTTTTACAATATTACTATCTATCATATGCAAAATATTTCTTCTTCGTTACTTAATCCAAATTCTTCCGAATAATCACCACTCCAAACTTTTATTCCATTTGTAGTTTCTGCTATCTTATCGGAATTGTCACGTTCAAACTTGTTATACACTTGCACACAGTATTGTGCTATTTGCTGATAATCTTTTCGAGAAAGATATTCTTTGCAAGTAATCTCTTTATATAGTTGCAAGCTTTCCTCGTTATATCTATACACGAACAATGAGGTCGCACTACTATCAATAATATGATATTTATCTGCTACATCCTGAAACATCAATTTTTCTCGTTTAGGAGTTATGGTGTCCTCAGGTGCATATAGCTTAACTATATCCGTATAGTATTCTGCATAGAAATCTGCATCAGTTAGTCGATTTTCATTATTGTGATAACATAACTGAGCAAATTGAGTGAAAGTTTTATACTCAGCAGAAGGTTGTCCTTTTTCCTCTAACTGAAACAAAAACACTTTGCCCTTTTCTAGCTTACCCTCTCTATTGCACCTTCCTGCTGATTGGATAATAGATTCCAATGGTGCAAGTTCACGAAATACTATAGGGAAATCCATATCTACGCCTGCCTCTATTAGTTGGGTAGAACACAGTATCAATTTCTCACCATTTTTAAGTTTACTTTTGACCTTATCAATAACAGCCATTCTATGCTTCTGGCACATGTTTGTTGATAGGTGAAGGACCTGCATATTGCCTTTTTCTTTTATACTATCAAACAGAGCCTTAGCTTTCTTCTTGGTATTGCATACAATGAGAACAGGCTCTTTTTCTTCACAAACTTTTTGTGCTATACTATCCATTGATTGGACTTCGTAGTCAGCAATCGGATAATATTCAACTCTTTTCGTGGCAGCAAATATGGCCGTAGGATTCTCAACCAATGGCACTATACGGTCAATACCTTTAAAATCAGCACGGGTTTGAAAGTTCGGTTGCGTAGCAGTGCAAAACAAAATACTACAACGGCACAGATGCAACATATCGTTCAGTATCTTCATTGTACATTCTGCCAGATGAACTGGTAATGTTTGTATCTCGTCAAATATGACAATTGAATCCTGCAGATTATGCAATTTCCTACATTTCGATCGCTGGTTCGAAAAGAGAGACTCAAAAAACTGCACTGTCGTTGTAACGACAATGGGATAATCCCAGTTTTCTGTCGCTAATTGTTTTGGGTCTTTGCAATAAAACTCTTCTTCTTCACTTTCTTTTCCTTCATAGATAACATTTGAGTGATGCTCTAATATAACATCATGATCCTTGAAAATTGATTTCAATTCCTTTACAGTTTGATCAATGATGCTAAGAAAAGGCAGGACTATGACAATGCGCTTAATATTTGAATGAACTTTTGCATGATGTAGAGCCCAATTCAAACTGCACAATGTCTTTCCCATACCAGTAGGCAACGTCATAGAGAAGCAGCCTTGAGGTTGCGCTGCAAGACTCTGTGCATACAATCTCACCTCTGTTCTGAGCTTGTTTAGTGAAGATTCAAGAGAAAAAGAACTCAACTTATGATTTAATGCATCTAAAAGCACATCTACGTCAAGGGATAACTGCGGACGTGCATCATATTGTTCTTTTTCAAAATGTCGCTCAGTATCAAGACTATCTGCATCAACAAGAGAACTATATAGCATTCGTACAAACAGTTCTTTGGTTGTATTTTCCTTTATTCTATTAAAAGAAGAATTATCACAAGAAGGAATACATAGACCATCTTTTTTTAACGCACACAGCACATCAAGCCATTTACTCTCTTCTTTTCCACATTGGTTGAAAGTTTCGAACATAGCATCTCTATTGGGCAATCCTGCATGATGCCCAAAGACAGGAAAAGCTACATTGACTAACTTGTCCATTCTTGCCATATAAGCTCCCCATTTTGCATGAGGTTCTTTTTCTCCTTCTGCTCTAATATATTTCTGAAATCCTTTACTATATTTTCCGACATCATGTAACAAACCACAATATGTATACACGTCAACATATTCACCAGATAAAGCGAACGACTTCATCATTCGAGCAACACCTTCGCTATGCTGTTTCATCGTTTGCTGTTCGCCATAACAGTTTTCGGAATGGGCTATGTATAAAGCCCCCTCCGTATCTTGTTTTAGCGTAGATTTACAATCAACATTTTCCATATCAGCATTTGTCTTCATTGCTACTATTAATATAAAAAAATCAACCAATAAAAGTTTTTAAAACTTCTTTTGTAGCCTTAGCAATCTCTTTCGCCTCCTGATAGCACCCATCAATTTCTTCATAGGTGTATGCATTCCGAGCCTCAGCGATGCTTTCGGTTGCAACCTCTTCGAACATATCGAAGACGATTTGTTCATTATTATTCTGTGTCTTCATAGTTCAAACCTTTTTAGTATTTGATTCTATTTTTATCCAATCTCCTCACCATTCCCAACGGTTTCAAAGAAAGCATATAAACGCCAACACCTTTCCACCCTATACCTTCGTTATGTTCTAGTCGAACTACAAGTCGTAGTATTCATCGGAAAATAAACCATTAAGCATAGTAACTTGATTTCGTTGACAAATATAATAATAAAGAACTAACCGTAAATGTATTTACAGTATTATTTATTTACATTTAAACTTTTTTATGAATTTAGTTATCATCTACACTTACGTATTAATACGTTACACTTGTATTATATTTGCATTTTTATCGCTCAAAACTATGAGTTGAACGCACGAGGAGATCTTTAGCTCGGAATTCGCGAGTTTTGAACAGTTTAGACTAAAATTCTCATATACAGCATGTTACGTCGTATATAGCGAAGAAAGATAAAAAACAGAGATGTAAAAACTCTACATTTTATTGTAAAACGACTACTTTTACACTCCAACTGTACTCCATTTGCATTGCAACTGTACTCCATTTGCCTTCCAAATGTAGTCCATTTGCAATGCAAAGAAACCCTTAATTGAAGAGTAGCCGGTATTTTTCGATGCAAGAACCATCATAAACGACTTTCAAAATCTCTAGAATCAAATTTTTATTTGTAATACTTTTTTACTACGTGTACGATATTTGCTTACTATTTTAAATGCGATTTTATTATTCTTGTACTCCACACGCAAAAAATCCTCTGGCTATATTCTTTATCAACTAAATAAATCGTAAATTTGCAAATACAATAACAAACACGTACGAATATGATGACAGCAAAGCGCCCTGCAAAGGCAAAAGCATTGACAATTATTAATGCTTTCAGCCTTTGCAGGGCGCTATGTTTATATTATGACTCTTTTAGTCAATCTCTTCGTCAGCCTCGTAGCCTCCCATTTCGCGGATGGCGTTCTTCAGCATGGTGTACTGCTGGTAGAGGTGGTTGACGGGTTCCTCGCCCTTGGTGTAGTCGTGCATAGGCGCCTTGAGGAAGAAGCTGAGGAAGCGCTGTGTGCCGTAGCGTCCGGCACGTGCTGCGAGGTCGCTCAGCAGGCAGAGGTCGAGCAGCAATGGAGCGGCAAGGATAGAGTCGCGGCAGAGGAAGTTGATCTTGATCTGCATAGGATAGCCCATCCATCCGAAGATGTCGATGTTGTCCCATCCCTCCTTGTTGTCGTTGCGCGGCGGATAGTAGTTAATGCGCACCTTGTGATAATACTGTGTGTCCTCGTCGTTGCCGTGGCCGTAGAGGTCGGGCTGGTCTTCGGGCTTGAGAATGGTCTCCAGGGTAGAGAGCTTGCTCACCTCCTTGGTGTGGAAGTTGGCTGGCTCGTCGAGCACGAGACCGTCGCGGTTGCCGAGGATGTTGGTAGAGAACCATCCGTTCAAGCCGAGACAGCGTGTGCCGATGATTGGAGCGAAACCGCTCTTCACGAGGGTCTGTCCGGTCTTGAAGTCCTTGCCTGCGATAGGCATACGGGTCTGCTCGGCAAGCTCCCACATGGCAGGAATGTCGACTGTGGTGTTAGGAGCGCCCATGATGAAGGGTGCGCCCTCGGTCAGGGCAGCGTAAGCGTAGCACATAGAGGGAGCGATGTGCTGGCGGTCATCGGCCTTCATGGCAGCTTCGAGAGAGGCAAGTGTGCCGTGTATCTGCATATCCACCGGCACGTAGATTTCGGTAGAGGCAGCCCAGATTACAACGATGCGCGAGCAGTCGTTCTCAGCCTTGAAGTCGCGTATGTCCTGACGCAGAGCCTCAACCATTTCCCAGCGTGTCTTGCAGTCCTTCACGTTGTCGCCGTCGAGACGCTTGGCGTAGTTCTTGTCGAAGGCAGCCTTCATGGGCACTATCTTCTCCAGTTCCTCGCGCACGGGGTTGATGTCCTTCTCCTTGAGCACCTCGGCATACATGGCAGCCTGGTAGGCGTTCTGCGGATAAACGTCCCATGTACCGAACACGATGTCCTTGAGGTCGGCAAGGGGCACGATGTCCTTATAGTGCAGATATTTCTTGTCGGCTCCGCGGCCGATGCGAATCTTGTCGTACTGTGTCATTGATCCTACCGGCTTGGCAAGTCCCTTGCGAGCCATGAAAACACCTGTCATGAATGTGGTGGCAACAGCACCACAACCTACTACCATGATGCCGAGCTTTCCTTCGGCTGGCTTTACGATTGTCTGTTCCATTGTTGTTTTAGATTTCCGTTAAAAATATAATTCAAAATTTTTAGTCGTCTACAAATGTACGGATTTTGTTTGGAAAAGGGACAAAAAAAGCGAATAATCGGCTATTAATTGCGGATTATTCGCTGTTTTTCACTCTTTTTATTGCGCAGGCTACGGCGAGGACGCCATAGCCTCCTATTACTCTGTCAGGTCTTTCGACTCGTTGATGATTTCGGCTGGCACTTCGGCGCAACGCTCGTAGCGGCTCACGTCGGCTGTGTCGTCCTTGCCAGTCCACACCATTGAGCCTGACTGCACGAGGCGGGTCACGATGTAGCTCTGGTTCCAGTCGCCACGGTTGTAGTCGTAGGTGCCGCTGATGATGTAGCCCTGATAGGGGTCGTTCTTGATGGCGAACGAGCCGGTGATGCGGCGGCCGTACATGCTGTCAAACTTCTGGTACATCACGTAGGTCTGCTCGCGGCGGTCGAACACGATGTAGCAGTAGGTGCCTTCGGGCACTTGCTCGCCGTTGTTCCACTCCACCAGCTTCCATGTGCCGTGCAGATTGGCAGGTGTCACCTCCATCGACGGCTCCTCCATCTCCTCGTCGTCGCTGCTGCACGATGTGAAGGTGCAGGCAAACAAGGCTACACCAGGAGGGTGAAGAGTTTATATAAGTGTTTCATTGTCTTTGTTGTTTTTACTCTTTTTTACTCTTTTACTTTTTTACTCTTTTACTTTTTCAAGAGTTCGCGAGATACGCTGACCTGTATGGTTCGGTCGGACGGACGGGCATCGAGCCCCTCAAGCACTACGGGGAAACTGAATGTCGCGGGCATTGTGGAGGGAATCTTGTCAGCCAGGATGGTGATGACAAGGTCGGCCTCGTCGCCGGGCTGCAGCACCTCGGGCTCGGTAGAAAGACGGGCGTAAGGGGGCAGCAGCAGACTGCTGATGCGTAGCGCCTTGTTGCCGCTGTTGCCGCAGAGTATGCGTGCCGACGGCTGTGTGCCGGGCTTCACCTCGCTGATGCTCACTCTTGACTGCTTGAGCCGCAGGGCGCCCATCTTGTGAGGATAGCGCGCCCAAACATCGGCTCCAGGCAGCACCTTGCCCGTAAGAGCGAGCTTGGCGGCAGGACGGCCGGCTGCCTCACGTAGGTAGAGGAAAGCGCCGGTGTTGATGGTGCCGGGATAGCGGCGGGGCGTGAAGGTGATGCTGACCTTGCACGTAGCGCCGGGCTTCAGCTCCTTGCTGCTTACCGTAGAGCTGGTACATCCGCAGGTGGTATGCACCTGTGTGATGTGCAGCGTCTTCTTGCTCACATTCTTGCCAACAAAAGTATAGGTGCGCGGAGCGTCGTCTTCGGTCATCGTTCCGGCATCGATAACGGTGCGGTCGAACTTGAGCAACTCGTTCTGTGCCATCGCACTGGAGGGCGACGACATGAGAAGAGCGGCTACCGAAACCATATATGCTAATGTCTTCATATCTCTATTGTATATGTGCGTGCTATTACATCCAACCGTTGCCAGCTGCGCTCTTGCATACCGTAACCACTACTGTCTGGCTTGTGCCGTCGGCGGCTGTCACGGTGAGCGTGGTGCTGCCTGCGGCGAATCCCTTCACGCTGAGCACATTGCCCGACACAAAGGCAGAAGCCACACTGGCATTTGCCACGGTGAGGCTGTAGCCCGACATCTGACCGCCGAAGTAGCTGTCAAGACGCAGCGTTGAGGTGTTCCCGGTGGCTACGTACATGTTGGGCAGCTTCATGTCGGAGCTGTACTCCTTGTTCTGGATGTTGCTGAGCAGACGTGCAGCGTCGATGAGTCCGGTGCCCATCTTGCCGATGTACTTGCCAAGCTCTACGGTCTCGGGCGAAGCGCCTACAGTGGTGTGGTTCATATAGTAGGTCTTGGTGGCTCCGTTGGCGTAATGGCTGTCAAGATTCTTTACCGACTTCTTCATCAGGGCGATGAAGTCGGCAGCACGATAGTGGCGATGCTGCTTGGCGGCGTAGGAAAGACCCAACGCTGCCACACCCGACACGTGAGGACAAGCCATCGAGGTGCCCTCCATGTAGCCGTAGGCTGGCTTGCCGTTCTTGATCATGGTAGAGAGCACGGCTCCCTTCTGCTCGGCTGTCTCAGCCCAATACTCGTCTTCAGTCTCGCCTATCTTGCCGTAGTACTCGAGGTCGCCGCCAGGGGCGCTCAGGGTGACAAGCTGTCCGTAGTCGGTGTAGCAAGCCGGGGTGTAGTCGGCTGCAAGCGAAGCTACGCACACGCACTTGGAATAGGCTCCGGGGAAGGCAGGATTGGGGGCGTACTCGTTGCCGGCAGCGAACACGGGAATACCACCGTCGATGATTCCGTTGGGCGAACCTGCATTGTTGATGAAGTAGTCGAGCGCCTCCTTCTCAAGCGGATAGGTCTCAGCCCACTCCTTCTCGGTGGCTGGTCCGGGCACGTAGCCCTGAAGCTCGCTACTCTCCGAAGAGTTGTAGCCCCAACTGCACTGGAGAATTACGGCTCCGTTGTCGGCTGCATACTTGATGGCACGTGCCTCACCGGCAAGGGTTACGCTGTTCTGACCGGAGAACACCTGGCACGACATGATCTTGACACCCGAGTCGGGGGTGCCGTCGCCACCTGCCACTCCGCACACGCCGATGCCGTTGTTGTTGGCAGCGGCTATGGTGCCTGCCACGTGTGTGCCGTGGCCCGTGTCGTTGGCATCCGACCATGATATGTTGCCGCTATCCTCAACGAAGTTGTAGCCGTGGAGGTCGCCCTCGTAGCCGTTGCCGTCGGCATCGGTCTTGGCTCCCTGTGTGGTCTCGCCCGGATTGCACCACATGTTGGGCGCAAGGTCGGGATGGGTGTACATCACGCCCTCGTCGAGCACAGCCACGATGATTGAGGGGTCGCCGCTACAGGTCTTCCATGCCTCAAGAGCATTGACGTCGCATCCTGCTTCGGCACCGGCATTGTTGTCGTTGAGATTCTCAAATCCGTAGTTGCCCGCGCCCAGGTTGCGATAGTGCCACTGATAGGCAAAGCCGGGGTCGTTGGGCTCGCCTTCGGAAGCAGCGCGTGTAGCCTTCTGCTGCAGCGCCTTGTCGCTGAGATAGATGCGCTTGGTATCGGTGCTGTAGGCGCGCTTGATGCGGCCGTTGGTCTGCACCTTAGAGATTTCGCCCAGCTGCTTGAGTCGCTCGGCGGCAGCCTTGAGGTCGGTGCCCTTGTCGAACTTTACGGTGTACCAGAGGTGGAGTCCTGCCTGGCGTGTACGTGCCTCGGTGTTGGCATCGACGGGGAAGACGCGCTCGAAGCTGTAGCTGCCCAATATGGCGAGCACCTCGTCGGTAGAGGGAATGCCCGAACGGGTAGCATTGCCCGAACGGGTCTTGCTGAGCTGTGCCTGGTCGAGAATGTCGCTCATCTCGGGGCTGAACTTGATGAGCAGCTCACCAGCCTCAGCGTCGGCAGGAATGGTGATGTCGGGCTTGACCTCAGGAGTGTCGACGGTTGGCAGGTTGTCGGCACAACCTGTCAACGCCAAAGCGACCAATGCTATATAGAAATAATTCTTCTTCATTTGTCTGTTTGTTTGCTTTTATTATTTACTTCTCTTGTACTTGGCACGAAGCGCTGCCTCGTCAACGTCGCCTGCTGCTACGAAGGCACGATAGTACAACGGATAGGCTACGCCCGGAACCTCCCACTTAGAGCCGGGGTCCTTGGTGCCGTAATAGTACTCGGCGCTGTAGGTATCCTCAGCCATGTTGCTGAATCCGGCTGCATTGCCTGCTGTGTCGAAGCCACGGTCGGTCTGATGGAACAGCATTACGGTGGGGCTCCACATCACCAAACGCGGATGGAAGAGCAGCCACTTGGGCACAGCACCGGTGAAGAAGTTGAGGTTGAGCGACAGCTGGCGGCACTTGGGCAGCACGCGCGGCACTTGCGTAGGATAGACATCCTCGTAGACGATGGTGCCATCCTTCTGCTTGCAGGTGATTGGATTGTCCCACTTAGAAAGCAACCACTTGCAGGTGTCGCCTACAAGCTTGTCCTGCCAGTCGGCCTTGTTGGTAGAGAAGTCGGCAGCTGTGTAGCGTGTGGGCTTGCCGGCAGCCTCAAGCGCCTTGTCCATATCCTCATCAGAGGGAAGCTCGCCCTCAAGGAAGCAGTAAGACAACTCAAGGGCACGCAGATTGTCCCATGTGAGGAGCGAGAGGAAAGCCTTACGCTCGGTATAGTCGCTGCTGATGTTGCCATACATACCGATGGGGTAATTGTTGTAGACATAGTTGTCGTCGCCATTCTTGCTCAGACCGCTCATGTTGATGCAGACATCGGTACGACGCTGTGCGTAGAGGGTCAATGTGTGCAGATGAGAGAAATTACGTGCATTTACCACCTTAGTAATGTCAGAGAGACGGTTGAAGTTGTTGCTCACAAGGTTGAGGTTCTCAAGTGTCTTGCCAAGCTTCTTGAAGTTGGCAGGCAACTTCACCAAGCCGTAAGCCTGGATGGCGAGATTCTTGAGATGAGCCAGTTCGCAGATATCTTCACCAAGCTCCATATTACGTATCTGATTGTTATCGTTGCTTGCCAACGAGAAGGTCTCAAGATACTTCAGGTTCTTCACTTCCTTGGGAAGCACTTCGCCCGGCTTCAGATTGAACATGCTGAACTTGACAGAGCGCACACGACCTAAAGCCTCAGGATGCTGCTTGACGAAGGGGTCGGTAGCCTCCCAGAGGGTCACGCCGCTCCAGTTGCGCATGTTGTCGCTTGTGTCGAAGGTTGCCATGCTGTTGAGCTTCTGATTGATCATGATGATCGAGAGAGAGTCGCCTGCACGGTTGTCCTCAATCCTTGGCGCTGCCTCCTGGCGAACAGTCAGTACTACGTCAGCAGTCTTGTTGCCATCGGCATCCACCAGTTCGTCGTCGGCATTTACCGGCACGAGATGGACCTTAGCTACACGCACGGCAGGCACAATATTCATGTTCCAACGGAACTGGAACTTTACGCTGCGCGGACGTGCCTTGCGGTCGAGCACGATGCCGAGGTTGGCACCTGTGAGTTTGTCCTCGTTCTTAGAGTTGAGAAGCCATCCCTCGCGCTCGCTTTCATATTCTGCCTTCTCGGCTTCGGTGATGTTGCCCTCGTACGAATACTCTATGCTGCCAATCTTGCACTCTACATTGGCAGTGATGATGCTCTGGAAGGCACGCTCGTCGTAAGAGCCTGAGTTGCCGATTTCGACAACCGGCTCGTTGAGCGCAATCTGCTTGCCGAATCCGAACTGCACGATAGACACGGTACGGCGCTGGCCGTTGTCGCCTATGAAGGCGATGTCGGCTGTGCGTCGGCCATTCATCAGCGTAGAGTCGACCACCACTTTGGCGGTGGCTGAACCTACACCGTTGGCAGGAGTGAGCATCAGCCACGGCTCAGCCACGCTGCCCACCCAATTCTGTGTGGCAGAAACGGCAAGCTCGGCGCTGCCGCCTTCGGCTCCTATCTCTATTTGCTCCTTATCGATGGCCAGTCCGCCGGGGATGGCAGCATCGTCGTTGTCGCTACACGATGTGGCAAGCATGCCGGCACCGAGAACGAGGAGCGATGTAAGGAATTTAATATATTTCATATTATCTTACTTGCTTATGTATTTTTTAGTTTTCAAGATCCAGAGCGTCGCAGCCACGGATGTCCTGAGTCTTGTCGTAGAACAACTTGTAAGCACCTACCTTGATGTAAGGACAAACGCTTGTAACATCGATTGAGATGTTGGGGTTGTCGGAGATGTTCACGATATAGAGGTGAGAGGTCAATGTCTCGTCGACCTTGCGGATATCGTTAGAGCCTATCTGGAACTGAATCAGACTCGGACACTTGGTGATGCCTGTAGGCCATGTGCGCAAGGGGCGGTTGCCCTGGGCGTCGCGCTGATGGTTGATGCCGAACGCACGTAGGTTGGCACTGTTCAACGGCTGTGTGGGCACCTGGCTGAAGCAGTTGTAGCTCAGGTCGATGTTGGTGATATAGGGCATGTTGTCGCTCAGGAAGTCGTCGGAGAGTGACGTGAGCTTGTTGAAGCGGAAGTCCATCACCTGCAAGAGATAAGCGTACTTGCCACGGATTGAGCCCTTGGGGATGCTGGTCATATGATTGCCGCTCAGGTCGAGTGTGATGATTGGCGAACCTGCCGAAATCAGCTCTGACGGGAACTTGGCGAGCTTGTTGTTGGCAAGCGACACGGTAGAGGCGTTGATGCCCTTGTAGCCGCCGGCGTTGTCGACACCCGAAATCTCGTTGTTGGAGAAGTCGACCGAACCCATCACATGGATTGAGCTTGCATCGAAGATGTTAGGTATCTTCTTGAGCTTGTTGTACGAGAAGTTGAGACTCTCGGTGTTGTCAGAGAAGCCGCATAGGTCGGCTGGTATCTCCTCAATCTGGTTGTTGTTGAGATAGAGCGACGCCAACTCTACTTCCTTGCCGAAAGCATGCACCTTCTTGATGTTGTTGTTGGCGAGGTCGAGCAAGCCGAGCTTCAGCATGTTGCGGAGCGCCCATGAGGCAGGGAACTCTTCGAGGTTGTTGTGGCTCAGATAGAGGATCTGCAGGGTCTTGCCTATCTTGCTTGTAGCCATCTGCTCCCAGTCGTCGCGCAGCTGTGCTGCCGAGATGCCCTTGTTGCGGGCAAGGTTGAACGCCTGGACGTTTGGCAGATTGTAGTAGAAGTCGGGCAGACGGGTCAGTTTCGGACAGTTGTAGAGCTCAAGGTCGGTGAGGGTGGTCATCTTGTCCCATGCCTCTTCGGTGAACTCCTCGGCAAAACGATGATACTCTGACGACTCGTCGTCGTAGAACTTAGAGCATACCTCGCCAGCTGTGATGGGCGAATTGCCGATGTAGAACTGCTGCATCTTGGTGAGACGATAAATGGCCTTAGAGATGCCGGTAATCTTGTTGGTGGTAAGACCAATCTGGGCATCCTTGAGCTGTATGCGCGAATCCTTCTTGATGAGGTTCTTGGCATTCTTGTGTCGGAGTTGAAGCTCTCCTTGATCATCTCAGACATGTTGGCACGCGGGTCGTACTTGAGGAACTTGTTCTCATAGTCGTGGCGCATGGCAAGCTTACGGGCTGCGGTCATCTTGTTGGCATCGTACTCGTCGAAGAGGTTGGCACCTATCTTCTCGTCGTGCGAACCGAAGTTCAATACCTGAAGCTCGGTGAGCTGGCCGATGGCGTCGGGCACAATACCCTTGGCTCCGAATCCGGCAATGATGATGCCGATGACACGGCCGTTGCTATTGAGCGTAACGCCGGGCTGCTCGCCCCACATGTCAAGCTCCTTGTTGAAGTTCCAGTTGGCGCCATGGAATGTAGCGTCGCCATAGAAGCTCCAATCCTTGCCTTGGAGCGACTCCCAAATGGCTTTCAGGGCCTTGTAGTCCTTGATGTACTCCTTGGTCTCGGAGAGGAGGATGGGCACCTGAGCGTCGGATGTGAGCTGATTGTCGGTGATGACGAAAGCCTTGCCCTTGACGGGCTGGGTCTCGTAGGTGGTCTTCACAGCTCCGGTCTTACCGTAGGTGGTGTACGATGTAACCTGATAGGTTCCGGCAGGAAGCCAGATGGTAGAGTCGCAATGAGCTGTAGCCACATCCATGTACTTGTCGTCGGCATTGTCGGGATTCTGATTCTCCTTGCTGCCTTCCTTGTATTTCACCTTAAGATTGGTGATTGTGTGGGTCTCGTGAGTGAAGAGGTTGGTCACGCTTACATCAATCAGGCGGATATTCGAGAAGAGATATTCGGGGTCTTTGCTGGCACGAGTCTCTGCCCATTGCTTCACAAGGTCGAACTGCACCTTGCCACGCTCTACGGTCTCAACCATAAGGTTCTGAACGGTAAGTCCGCCACCCTGTACGGTGAAGGTCTCGCCTGCCGACGAAGCGAGCAACTCCTCGTCTACCCCATCGTAGAGATAGAAACCGATGATGGTGTAAGTGCCCGATGCAAGCTGCAACTTCTCACTCTTCAATCCATACTCTGCATTCTCTTCATTATAGGCATTGAGTATCAACGTCTGCGACACGGTAGTACCGTCGTGCTCCATGACAACCTTGATTTTCTTGGCATCGCCCAGTTTCTCAAGCTTGTCAACAGCAGCGGCACGGGTAGCTCTCGACGACACCTTCTTGGAGAGCATGAACTGCACATAGCCGTATGTGCCGTCCCAACGCTCAAGGGTGTCCTCAGAGCAGCTTGTCACTGCCATGGTGAGCACTGCCACCACGAGCAACAAGAATGCCTTGCTATATTTTGTGAATGTATTCATTACTTTCTGTTTTTACTTGCTTCTTTACTGCATTTTATTGATAACGACAACGCGCTTGCAAACATGCATGGCATCGTTGAAGCCAACAAGGATAGGAGCGGTAAGCTCGTCGGCCATAAAGCCAATGTAGATGCCCTTATCGTCCTGTTGCATTTCATAGCTGTCTACCGTATTGCCGGTGCCATCGTAGATTACTACGCCATCGCCGGCTGTAGGATCCCATCCGTCAATCTGAGGATAGATGGCTACGTAGCCGCCGTAGACTGTCGATTCGAACACGTCGTTGCCGGTGTAGCTGAACAAGCCCTCGGCGTACGACTTATAGTCGGCATTGGTGGTAATGGCGCAATCTGCGTCCATGCCCATGCTTGTAACGAGAGGAGATTTTACAGTCGAGCCGCCATCATTGCCATGCTGCATGATGTCCATGAGGAAGTACTCGTCGTAAGAACTGCTTACGGTGGTGTAGTTTTCCTCAAGCATATCATCAAGACCGTTACCCTCGTTCAGCAGTTTGTCGTAAACCTTCTGCGGAAGAACATAAACAAGGAATTCGCGACTACCGCTTGCCAACGGAGCTACAGTAAGCTTAACATTGCCCTTCTCGCCCTTAAGCTTAACGGCATCAGCGTTCTCCATCAGTCCGTTAGCCGAATTCTCGAATACCACCAGCTGGTAAGCATCAGAAAAAGAGTTGATGGTGAAAGGTACGAAGTTGTGGTAAGTTACCTTTGTGCTCTCACTACCTGTAAGGGTTGTACCGTTCTGTACGAACTCCTTGCCGTCGAGCGAAACGTCCCATACGGGCCACTTCGAAGACGAAGGATAAGTGAAGTTAATGCTTTCGGCAGTCATACCGTTGAAGGTAACGGGAACTGTCACAATTGCCTTGCCGTCTTCAGAAGCGAAGGTGATGAAGTAGTTGGCTTCCTTGCTAATGGGATACTTGGGGCTGACGATAGAATTCTCCTGGAACGAAGCACCACTTTCTACCGCCTTGCCAGGTGTGCCTACGAGGAATCCGCCTTCGAGCTGGACCCAAGCAGGAGTCTCGGTCACGGTAAAACGATAGTTAGCCTTTACTGTAAACTTGGTGAATACAGGCTGGTTTACTAAATCCTTATAGCCAACGGTAATACCTGTCTGGGTGATGTCGTTGCCCAATTCGTCGTAAACAGCAAGCTCGTAGCCAGCTGCCGAACGCGTCACCTCAGCAACAGTCATTTCCTGACCGCCCATCTTCATGTTGAGCATAGCCACACTCAGGTCGTAGCTTTTCTCGTCGTCGGTAACAATCACCTTGATGGTGTGCTTGCCGGCAGCACCATTCAGCACAAAACCGCCCTTGGCAGCAGCCTTGGCATTCTCGCTATTGTCGTTGTTGCCAGCCTCGGCAATCTGACACCACATCTTGTTGGAAGAAAGGCTCCAGTTGTCGTTGACCTCGAAGGTGAATTCATATTCCTTGCCAGCTTCGCCGGCTATAGTCTGCAACTGCGGGAAGGCAGGAGCTACGGCATCGTCGTCGTCGCTACAAGCGCTAAACAAGGTCACTGAAACCAGCGCCATGAGCACGAGCCAATATTTTGAAATCAATGTTTTCATTTTGTTTTGTCGTTTTTATAATCCTTGTTCTTTTAAATTCTCTGCTTCGGCATCGCTTATCCACTCAAACATCGAGATGAATGTGCCTACTGTGCCGAATGACGAACCGTCCTTGTTGTCGACACTCATCGAGACATACTGCAACACGTAGTTCTGGCAGGTGTTGTAATAAGATGTGTAGATAGAGGGCTGGCTGATGCGCAACTTGCCGTCGCCATAGATGGTGCCGAACGCCTCACCGGTCTCGCCGACAATCTGGTCGTCCATCTCTACCTTAGGCTCCAGAGGGTTCTTGGTGTTGAACTTCAGCTTAAGGTCGTAGCCCTTATAGTAAACATCCTTAAGGAGCACGGTGTTCTCCTCGCCTTCTACCACCTCGGTCTTGATAAGACGGTTGGTGACGTTGTTAAGATACTGGCTGTAGAACGTAGACGTTACCACACACCAGCCTGAGAAGTTGTGGATGTCGAACGGACAAGACTTCTGCATCACTACGTGGGTGTAGTCCTTGTAAAGGTCGGTCCAGTTGTACTTCTCTGGAACCACCAGCTTGAGGGTGAAGCCCAGCGAGTCGGTCTTGCCGATGTTTTCGTAAATGCCCTGAACCTGCACGTTGCCTACCATCTCGCCCGCCTTGATTGTGACGGTGTTGTTGAGGATGCGATAGTGGCGGCCCTCAACGGCGTTGCTCTGCTTGGGCACAACCTCAACGGCAAAGGTGCGGTCGAAGTCGGCCTTCTCGGTAGCCGAAACGGGGACATTGAACACCTCGTTGGTCTCCTGCACGGCATACTGATAGAGCGTATCAGAGAACATGATGTGGCTCGGACCAGAATAATTGGTATAGTCTTGCGAACAGCTCGCAAGAGCGATGAGTGCAGCTACGGCTGACAAACATCCCATCATTATTTTCTTCATGATCGTCTCTTTTTATTATTTGTTACTTTCATTAGGCTCAATCTGCGAACCCGGCGACTCAAGCTCGTGCTGCGGAATTGGCCATACGAAGAAGGCGTCGTCCTTCTCTACCTTGAGGTCGCTCTGTACGAAGTTGGCTGCGGGCTGGTCGGTTATCTTGCGCTCGAATCCCTTGTGCCAACGCTTGAGGTCGTTCAGACGGAAGCCTTCCATGTAGAGCTCCTTGACACGCTCGCCCTCGATTATCGTCATGGCGTTGCTCTCGCTGAGCGATGTGTTGCCGCCGTATGACGAGTAGCGGGCTGTGCGGAGGGTTGTGATGTCCTTGCCTGCCTTGGTGTAGTCCTGCTTCATAGCGTAAGCCTCAGCACGAACCAGATACATCTCCGAGAGACGGAACACCATTGGCTGATGTACGTGCAGGATGTTGTTGTTCAAGAATGTGGCATCGCCAAAATACTTGCTCAGCAAGGGCCACTGCAGTCCGTGCTCATAACCAGTGACACGAGTGGTGAAGATGGCTGCGGCACGAAGGTCGTTGTTGTCGAACGAATTGATTACCCATGTCTCGGGCACGTAGTCGGGACGGTAAGTCACGTAGTTGAAGTTGTCGAAGATGGTGCCCAGAGCGCCACCGTAACTATTGATTGTGAATCCTACCTTCCAGATAGCCTCGCGCGAGTCGCCATAGGTCCAGATGTACTTGTAATCATTCACCTGATTAGAATAGGTGTTGGAAGAAGCCTTCTCCAAGGTGTAGTACTTGCTGCCAATCACCTTAGAAGCGTACTTGATGGCGTCGTCGTACTTATGCATATATAATGATACGCGCGCACGCAAGGCATGGCAAGTGTACTCGTTGAAGTAGATTTCGTTGTATAGACTTCCGGTGAAGTCGTCGCCTACTTTCAGATATTCGGCTGCCTTATCGAGGTCGGCAAGTACGAACTCGTACGACTCCTTCAGGCTGGCACGCTTCTGGATTTCGTTGCCATGATAGTGCTGGGTCAGCACTACGCCAAGCTCGCCGGCTGCCTGCTCGTCGTTGTCGTAAGCCTTGCAGAAGCACTTGATAAGCTCAGAGTAAGCCAGGGCGCGTGCAAAACGTGCCTCGCCCTCATACTGCTCCAACTTGTCGAGAAGCTTGTCGCTATTGGTGTTGGCTCTCACCTTGTCGAGATTGTCGAGCAAGAAGTTGCATCGGTTGATGACACCGTAGAGGTCGGCATAAACAGCCTCGATGTCGGTGTTGGTGGCCTTGATGTCCTTCCAACGGTAGATGTCGCCATAGGCATTAGAGTAGCCCTTCACGCAGAATACGAAGTCGGCCTGCAAATCGGGCAAAATGGTAAGATTGCCAGAATACAAGGCGCTGCTCATGAAACTGTCGTAGATACCTATCACCAGCTTGTCCACATCCTCTACTGTATTGACAGCCTCGTCCATACGGATTGAATCCTCAGGATACTTGTCAAGACAAGAAGACATAGAGAGGGCGAGTATTGCCGACAACACACATGTCTTTATATTATTGATATTCATTTTTGTAATCTCCTTTCTTATTTAGAATTGCAGTTCCACACCCAGAGTGAACTGGCGTGATGCCGGATACTGTGCCTGGTAAACATTCGAAGAAACCTCAGGATCAAGTCCGTTGAAACCGGTGATGGTGAAGAGGTTCTGCGCCTGGCCATAGATGCGAGCCATGGTGAAGAACTTGCTCTTGCGCAACAGGCTCTGTGGTAGTGAATACGACAGGCTGAGATTCTTCAGACGGAGGAACGAAGCGTTCTCAAGGAATCGGTCGTCGAGCTGTGTCACCTCGCCCCAACGTGGAATGTCGGTGATGTCGCCCGGCTGCTTCCAGCGGTCGTAGAGGAGACGCTTCGACTGGTTGTAGGCTGTACCGAACATGATGCCGCTCTCCTCGAAGAAGCGGTCGTTGTTGATAACATAGCGTGTGCCAATCCAGCTGAACTGGGCTGAGAGCTGCAAGCCCTTCCAGCGCAGGCTGGTGCCGAAACCACCCATCCAAGGCGCATCGTAGGTCTTGCCGGTCATCACCTTGTCGCCCTCACGGAACTCGTTGGTGATGTTGCCGTTCTTGTCGTACCAGAGCTGCTCGCCATTGGCAGGGTTGACACCGGCGTAACGGTTGAGATAGAACTCACTGACAGAGTGGCCTACTACGTACTTCAAACCTGTGGTTGAGTTGACATACTCGGTAACGCCATTGTAGAGTTCCTTCAGACGGTTCTGATTATAAGATACGTTGGCGCTCACGTTCCATGTGAAGTCGCGTGTGCGGATGATGTCGCCATCGGCGCTCAACTCAATACCCTTATTGGCCATAACGCCCACGTTCTTCCAACGATAGCCCTCGCCTGTAACTGTATAAGACTCAGGCACACGCATAAGCATGTTGGAGGTACGCTTGTAGTAAGCCTCAAAGCTGAAGTTGATGCGATTGAGGAATCCGAGACGAAGGGCGAAGTTGTTTGCCCATGTCGACTCCCAACCAAGCTCCTCGTTGCCGCTCTGCGAGGGATAGAAGCCTGCAGTGTCGTCGTAGTTGGCACCACCAGACACGAGAGCCAAGTGATAATAGTTGGGAATCTCCGAGTTGCCCGAAGTACCGGTGCTGACAGCAATCTGAGCATTGCTGAGCCAGTTCATGTCCTTCAGCCAATCGGTCTGCTTGACATTCCACATGAATCCAAGCGACCAGAAGGTTCCCCAACGATGGTCTTTACCGAAACGTGAAGAAGCATCGGTACGCAGCGAGAAGTCGGCATAGTAAAGCTCCTTGTAGTTATACTCGCCACGCATGAAGAATGACATGTATGAGTAATCAGACGAAGAATCTGCCCAACGGCTGGCACGTGTACCGGAAGACACGTTTGTCAGAAGGTCGCTGGTCTGACCCTTGGTGTAAACGTTGAATCCCTCAGAATGATAGTTGACAGTCTCCTGACCCAACATCACATTGAAAGCATGACTCTCGCCCAGATTGAAGCGATAGTTAGCTGTTGTGGTCTCAGTGAGACTGAGCGCGTCGTTGCTCTGACGAGCTGCTGTGCCCTGGCCATTGTTTGACGAAAGGCTTGGGAACGACTGGAGGAACGCTGTAGAATGAGTGAAATCGGCACCGAACTGAGTACGGATTGTAAGATTCTCAATAGGATAAATCTCGGCGTACATCGTAGAGAGCACCTTATACTTCTTGTTCTTGATAGGGTTCTTGCCCATGTACACAATAGGGTTCTCGCTTGTGCCAGCCCAATCGCCCTTGGCGAGCGAAGCCAGACTACCGTCCTTGGCATACGGACTCCAGTAAGGCAGCATGAAGCGGCAGGCAGAAATAGGAGTAACGGTGGTGTAACTGCCATCGTCGGCCTGCTGTGCCTCCTCGTAAGCAGCCATTGTGTTGGTGCCTATCTTCAGCCACTTGCTTGCCTTGACATCGGCATTGGTGCGAAGATTGTAACGGCGGAAGGTAGAATTCTGTGCAATACCGTCCTGGTCGTAGAATCCACCTGACACGTAATAGTTCAAACGATCGGTGGCACGATTGACAGAAAGCTCGTAGCTCTGGAGCGGAGCACGGTCGTTGAACACCTCGTCGAGCCAGTTGACATTAACCTTCGAGAGGAGGTTGTAGTCCTTGCCGGCATCCAGACCTACTTCCTTCTCAAACTGTATGCGCTCGTCGGTGTTCATCATCATCCAGTTGTTCTGAGCCAACTCAGAGAAACCGTACTGGGCACGCAGAGTAACCTTGGCATTGTCAAGCGACAGACCACGCTTAGATGTGATTACAACCACACCATTGGCAGCACGCGCACCATAGATAGATGTAGAGGAAGCGTCCTTCAATACCGAGATGCTCTCGATGTCGTTAGGACTGAGGGTGTTGAAGTCGGAACTTGAGATGGGTACACCGTCAAGAATAAAGAGCGGCGACTTGCCCGAGTTGATTGAGTTGGTACCACGAATCTGGAAAGTAGCCGCCTTGCTTGGTTCGCCCGACGAACTGATTACCTGCAGACCTGTACTCTGTCCTTGCAGTGCCTGGTCGAAGCTGGCAGCCGGGACATTCTCAATCTTTTCAGACTTCACAGACGAAACGGAACCCGCAATGGTTCCCTTCTTACGTACGCCATACGCCACTACCACCACCTCGTCGGTAACCTTCGAGTCGGACGACAGCTTCACGTTGAGCGTGCGCGTCTGTGCATTGACAGGATGCTTCTGAGTAACCGTGCCGAGATACGAAATCACGAGCGTGGCCTTAGACGCACCCTTTACTTCGATGATGTAGTTGCCGTCGATGTCGGTAACCACACCATTCGTTGTTCCCTCTTGAAGTATTGTTGCACCAATCAGGGCTCAGTGGAAATTTAGTGGGGATAAGCATAAATCTTTGCAAGTCGATACAGAAAGAACTTTTCATCAACGATACCCCTTAGCGATGCTCTGAAGGCTTTGATTTTCGCATTAAAGGATTCAGCTGCCGCATTAGATGATCTATTTTTATAAAAGTTAAGAATATCATCGTAATGTTCATAGAATGTTGCAGCGATAACATTGAAAGAACGGAAGCCTGCTTCTTCCACTTTATTGTACCATTTAGCCATAGAAAGTCTTGCAGCATCCTTAATAGTATTTTTTGAGAAAATCATTCTCAAAGAATGCGAGAGTCCATATGCTGTTTTCAAATCTGGATATTCTCTAAATAGAATCTCTGCTCTCTTGCTTTGTGACAGTGTCCATTTCTCTCCTGATTTGAAAAGAAGATACCTACTCCTTGCTAGCAATTCCTTTCTCGTATCTCCGTTCTCATATCGAAAAGGCACATATTCGCGTCCTTCAAGTTTTGCATTCTCCATGTCGTCATTAGCCTCTTGTATAGCATCCCAACGATGCTTAATGCGCATTTCCTGCACTGCATCGCAAGCAAGCTTCTGTATGTGAAACCTGT
>OKRS01000893.1_pt1 | contig 21429 bp, 18 predicted proteins | sample 1601191 | NCBI WGS metagenome assembly OKRS01 (sample SAMEA3541509, study PRJEB24748) | human gut metagenome | biome: human gut; feature: human-associated habitat; material: faeces | place: China | collected 2012
CGACGATTTCAGAACAGCAGCGAAAATGCCGATGACCTTTTTCAGATCGGATGTATTGGTCTGATCAAGGCCATTGACAACTTTGATACCACTTTACAGGTAAAATTTTCCACTTATGCAGTTCCAATGATCATAGGCGAAATCAGGCGATATCTCAGGGATAACAACAGTATCCGCGTCAGCCGTTCTCTTCGTGATATTGCATACAAAGCAATCTATACCCGCGAAAATTATATGAAGCAGCACCTGAAAGAACCTACAGTTACCGAAATTGCACAGGAAATTGGTATCGAAAAAGAAATGATCGTATATGCCCTTGATGCTATCCAAAATCCTGTGAGTCTCTTTGAACCGGTCTATACAGAAGGCGGTGATACTCTTTATGTCATGGATCAGATCAGTGATAAGAAAAATAAAGAAGAAAACTGGGTGGAAAAGCTCTCTCTAAGTGATGCCATGAACCACCTGTCAGAACGCGAAAACTTCATTATCAACCTCCGCTTTTTTGAAGGAAAAACACAGATGGAAGTGGCGGATGAGATCCATATTTCCCAGGCACAGGTCAGCCGTCTGGAAAAGTCTGCATTGAAAACCATCCGCCAATATCTTACCCTATAATATTATCTCGACCATTTATCACATAATGCATTAATCTGATCTGCAAATTTTGCAAGTTCCTTGTTCGGCAGACCCTCGCACTTATTAATAACCTCAAGCAGCCTCTGTCCTGCCGCAAGAAGTCTTGCAAATACGTTGCTGGAAGCTTTTGATGATCCATTTTTCTTCTTCTCAATCATCTCTCTGCTTCCGTCCGCAATCTGCTCTCCTGTCACAAGATCAAACGTATCGCCGCTATATGGTGCATACGTGTCATACCCATATACTTCATGCACATGCGCCGCAAAATTCTCCGTCACTTTGTCGTCCCCATGTACAATAAACACTTTTTTCGGTGGTGTCTCAAATGCCCCAATCCACTTTGTCAGATTATTCCGGTCTGCGTGACCGCTGATTCCCGGAAGATTCTCAATCTTCGCATGTACCTCGATGGTCTCACCAAAAAGCTTTACCTGCTTTGCCCCATTTAAAAGAGAATTTCCAAGTGTTCCGGGAACCTGATAACCAACAAATAAAATCGTGGAATCCTTTCGCCAGAGGTTGTGTTTTAAATGGTGGCGGATACGTCCTGCCTCACACATACCGGATGCGGAAATAATAACTTTCGGCTGCTCGTCGAAATTGATCATCTTGGATTCATCACTCGTGATTGCCATGCGCAGTCCCGGAAAACCGATTGGGTTAATTCCCTGATGCACAAGATCCAACGCTTCCTCGCTGAAACAGTCCTCCACGTTCTTATTAAAGATCGTAGTTGCCTCCACTGCCAGCGGACTATCGACAAACACCGGGAAATTTTCAAACTCCGGCAACAGATGTTCCGTCTTGATCCTTCGGATAAAGTAAAGCATCTCCTGCGTTCTTCCTACGGAAAATGCAGGGATCACAAGATTTCCACCTCTTGTAAAGGTATCCTTCAATACCCCTGCAAGTGCGGCTGCATAATCCGGCGGCGTCTCATGCTCTTTGTCACCGTACGTGGATTCCATCACGACATAATCCGCATCCCTGATATACTGCGGATTTTTGATCAGTGGACGATTGCCGCTTCCGATATCCCCCGAAAATACAACTTTGACTTCTTCATCATCCTCTCTGATCCACATCTCAATGCTTGATGAGCCGAGCAGATGTCCTGCATCCACAAACCGTACCTTTAAACCGTCACAGATCTCCACAATGCTGTTATATTCACACGGCACAAAGTGTGTCAGCACCCCCATTGCGTCATTCATATCGTACATTGGTACCACTTCCGGTTTTCCGGCCCGTTTTGCTTTCCGGTTTCTCCATTCTGCCTCAAACATCTGGATATGTGCGCTGTCTTTTAACATGATATTACAGAGCTGCGTTGTTGCCTCTGTCGCAAAAATCTGTCCCCGGAATCCATGATTATACAATAGCGGCAGCAGACCGGAATGATCAATGTGTGCGTGTGTCACGAACACATAATCCACCGCTGCTGCATTCACCGGAATCTCCTGATTCACATACAGATCCGGTCCCTGCTCCATACCACAATCCACCAATACATGTTTATCCCCGAATGTTACATAATGACAGCTTCCTGTCACCTCATGCGCTGCACCCAAAAATTCTATCTGCATCTGTCCTTCCCCCTGTCTGTAAATTCCAGTCCGTTTTCATCTGATCCCCATGCAGTCATCTGCTGCATGTTGTCTCATCTGTCCACTGTCTGTTCCCATTGTCAAATAGTTCGACTTTTCCTTTAATTTATAACACAATTATACTCCTGTTATTCAAATCGTACAATTTCTTTTTTCAATCTTCCCATAATTTTTTTCTCAAGTCTTGAGATATAGGACTGGGAGATTCCAAGCATATCTGCCACCTCTTTCTGTGTCTTCTCCTCCCCATCAGAAGTATTCAGTCCGAACCTCAGTTCGATGATCATCCGTTCCCTTCCGGACAGCTTTTCGATCGCAGTCTTTAACAGTTTCCGCTCTACATCCGTTTCCATGTCTTTCCCCACGACATCCTCATCCGTCCCCAGAATATCCGATAAGAGCAGTTCATTTCCATCCCAGTCCACATTTAACGGTTCATCGATGGACACCTCCAGTTTTGTCTTGCTGTTTCTCCTCAGATACATTAAAATCTCATTTTCAATGCAGCGCGATGCGTAAGTGGCCAATTTAATATTTTTGTCCGGATTAAAGGTATTGATCCCTTTGATGAGACCGATCGTTCCTATGGAGATAAGATCCTCCACTCCGACCCCTGTGTTATCAAACTTTTTTGCTATGTATACAACCAGCCGCAGGTTGTGTTCGATCAGCTCCTTTCTCGCCCGCTCTGCATGCACGCCATCGAGCATCCGGATACAGTATGCTTCCCGCTCTCCCTCCAACGGTGGCGGCAAAATCTCTGCACCTCCAATATAGTGCACCTCATCTTCCTTTCGCAAAAAAAGGCTGCAAATCCCGGACAGAAAATGAACCTTTTCATATCTTGGCAGTACAAGTCTCATGATCATGTTTTGTTCCTCTTTCCTGACACTCCAGCATAGATGCATGAAGAATCATATCATATTCTTTTCCTTCCAATAATCCTTCATTTGCAATTCCAACCGTTGCCGGTCTTATCTCGACTTCGTGCCTTCCATTCTGAATTTTTATGCATGTGATCTCTGTCACCGGCAAAAGCCCCTCCTTCTGCCCCAGGGAACAATAAGGGATAAAATGTACCCTGTCCTTTTTCGGATTTAAGATCTTTGCGGCCACTTTTTTACTTAAAATACATACTGGTCTATGATTATATGGATCTCTCAACTGATTTCCACTGTCCCAGTATCCCATAGTTTCCATCGCATGCCCCCGATGCACCAATGTCACTGGAAAAAGCTGATTTCCAAACTGTTTTCTACGTCCCAGATACCATGTGACAACCGACAGAACCAGTGCCGCAATGACCGCCTGAATCCAGAAAAATGTCATTCCTGTTGCACTGCTTCTCAATAATTCCATAACCCCGCCAAGGAAAATGACCATCAGATAAATGACTGCCCAGTTTTCTAAAAACTCACGCCACGAACTTTTTCCAAAACACAGAACAACCATTCCTGTATTGAGCAGGAAGTGAATCAGAATCGCCCTGCAAAAAGGCTCCGTAACGGTCAATGTAATGATCAGAGTTCCTATGGATGACAGAAATGCAATAAACCACAGTCTTCTTCCCTTTACCCTGCGCCGCAAAAGACAATTTGCGCCCGCAAGCGCAATAAAATCCATCCACAGATTCTGTAACAGATAGACATCTGCATAAAAAATATATATTTGGAACCACTCCCTCCTTTTCCTTCTCCATAGTCACATTATATTTTTTTAGAACCATCTTTTTTGTCAAAACACTCCCTCTACTTTCAGAAGTTCATCCAGTTTTTCTGACAAAAAAAGACCGTTACACGAAAACCTTATGATCTTCATGTAACGATCCTGTCATCTTCTTATGTAATTATCTTCTGGAATTCTTAAGGAAATCCGGAATCTTGATATCCATCTGCTGTACAGAGCTTTCTGGCTGGCGTGGTTTCTGGATACCAGAGAAAGTTGGTGCCGGGTTTGGCTGTACCGGAGTTGTATAACCAGCCTGTGCTGCTGGTCTTGGTGTTACAGGTGCTGTCGGTCTTGGAACAGTTCCCATGTTCTGATACTGCATCTTAGGAACAATTTTGCTTGCCGCGTTTGCACCGGCAGTCTCAAGTCCTGTTGCAATAACCGTAATGGTTGCCTCATCTGTCATAGACTCATCAAACTTCGCACCGAAGATAATATTGGCATCATCTCCTGCAAGATCCTGTACATAGCTTGCTGCATCATTTGCATCCATTAAGGAGATATCTCCGGAAATATTAATAATAACGTGTGTTGCACCGTTAATGGTTGTCTCAAGCAATGGGCTGGCAACTGCAAGTTTTACAGCTTCGATCGCCTTGTCGTCTCCCTTTGCAGAACCGATACCGATATGTGCAAGTCCCTTGTCCTTCATAACAGTGGAAACATCTGCAAAGTCAAGGTTAATGAGTGCAGGTAAATTGATAAGGTCTGTAATTCCCTGAACTGCCTGCTGTAACACTTCATCTGCTTTCTTCAATGCATCCGGCATTGTAGTACGTCTGTCTACGATCTCTAATAATTTATCATTTGGAATGACGATCAGTGTATCTACGCTCTCTTTTAAACGTTCAATACCACCGGTTGCATTCAACATACGCTGTTTAGCTTCGAATTTGAAAGGTTTTGTAACAACACCTACGGTTAAGATTCCCTGCTCTTTTGCGATCTTGGCAACGACAGGTGCTGCACCTGTACCGGTTCCGCCACCCATACCACAGGTAACGAAAACCATGTCTGCACCTTTCACTGCAGCCGATAATTCCTCTGCACTCTCTTCCGCTGCTTTCTGTCCAACCTCAGGCTGTGCTCCTGCACCAAGCCCTTTGGTAAGCTTCTCGCCGATCTGGATCAATGTCGGTGCCTTACATAACTGTAATGCCTGCTTATCTGTGTTGATACCAACAAACTCAACACCACCAATATTTTCATCGATCATTCTATTTACAGCATTATTGCCAGCTCCTCCAACTCCGATCACGATAATTTTTGCACTGGCATCTGCTTCTGTTGTTCTAATTTCCAGCAAGGTAGTTCCTCCTTCATATCTCCCTATATTTATGTCAAATTTGATAACCAGACAAACTTATTTCTACTTTGTTTAGTTATCTACTCTCAAAATCATACTATATTTTGCGTTTTTTAACTCTTATAAACTATAATATAATTTTTCCTACAACAAATCAACCGCTTTTTCAAAAAAAATCAAGTTTTTTTACGGTTTTTATTGTTCCACTGGCGGCATATCCTCCGCCGGTGCATTTTCGGCTGGCTGCTGCTCTTCGGCCGGTGTATTCTCTGCCGGCACATCCTGTGCAGGTTGTTCTTCCGCTGGCGTGTCCTCCGCCGGCTGTTCTTCCGATGGTGTATCCGCAGAAGGCGCTTCTGTTGTCTCCTCTGTCGTCTCTTCTGTCGCCTCTTCTGTCGCCTCCTCTTCCGTATCTGGTTGTTCTTCTGCCCTGTCCCAGATAATGTCGGTCGTCTCCGGTGTCCATGTCTCTAAATGGAGTGTGCCGCTAAGTCCGTCAAGCTGTGGCAAAATAATGGATAACCTCACAACTTTCTGCGACAGGTTGTCCTCAGAACCAATTTTCACCTGGATCGTTCCATAGTAAAGCACCGGCTCCATGTTACTGTCATACTGGATCTCATCCGGGAGCAGATTATATTTTTTCAAAGTCTGTGTCAGGTTCAGTAAATCCCGCAAAATATCACTGTTCTCTAATTGCAGTTTCTCATAAAGTACCACTTCCTCACAGGAGATTCCTGTGATCTTTGGCACACCGTCAATCACTTCCGTAGATGTCTCGACTACAAATCCATCTTTGTCAAAATAAGCATTCTGACCAATGGAATTAATATAAAGATAGCCGAGCATTCCTTTTTCGTAAACTTTAATATGTACGGTATGGGGATTGTCCAGTGAAACCTCCATCGTATCTACAAACGGAACTTCCCCGATATCCACAAATCTGTATTTCAGATCTACATACAGGGAATTCCAGGAATATTCATCATTCAGCACCATGTTTTCAATCTGTGTGGAGCTGTACAGTTCATTTCCCTCCACGACAACGTTTTCCACGGTAAAAACATTCATGACAATGAAAACGCCCGCTGCGATAAGCAGAATCAATATCAACAGGATGTACAATCCTATCTTTCTGCGCTTTTTTCTTCTTCTCTCTTCTTTTATCATATTTAATTAACCTCAAATTTAATTCCCTTTGCCACGGAAAGCGCAAGCCCCATCTCTGCAAGCAGGAATAAAACCGAAGTACCTCCATAACTGATAAACGGCAGTGAAATACCGGTATTCGGGATCGTATTGGTCACAACCGCAATATTTAAAATAACCTGGATGGACAAATGCGCCATAATACCAACCACGACCAGCGCCCCATAAAGGTCTGACGCATTATTGGCAATGATCATAAATCTCCAGATCATCAGCAGAAACAATAAGATCACGCACACCGCGCCAAAAAGTCCAAGTTCCTCACAGATAACAGAGAAAATCATATCATTCTGCGCCTCAGGAATAAATCCCAGCTTCTGCATACTCTCGCCAAGCCCTTTTCCAAATAAACCGCCGGAACCGATCGCATACAGTCCCTGTAAGGTCTGATAACCCTTCTCGTAGGCTTCCGGATTCAGCCAGATCTTGATACGATCCATCCGGTATGCCTCAAAACTGATGAAAACAACACCTACCACACCGACTGCCGCTGCCATCAACACAAAGTGGGAATACTTCGGACTGGCAACAAACAACATACAGACTGCAATTCCAAGTATAATGATCGCTGTACTTAAGTTATTGTAGGCGACCACTGCAACGATTGGAAGCACAATTGCCATTATCTTGACAAGGCTCATGAACTCTCCCATCTTCTGTGGTGTCTTATAAATAACCGTTGCCAGAAAAATAATAACCGCAAACTTGGCAAACTCTGACGGCTGGAAAGATAACGGCCCGATTTTTAACCATCTCGCCTGACCGTTTGCCTCTGTACCAATAAAAATAACGGCGGTACAGAGCACGATAGCTGCCAGATACGCCATGGAACTCACCTTCATCCAGAACCGATATGGGATCTTAGATACGATATACATACCCACGATCCCCAGTCCTGTTGCAAACAACTGTTTTTTTACAAAATAGGAAGCATCCCCAAACTTATTGGAACCTGCATAGGAACTGGTACTGTACAACATGACCAATCCAAAACACAAAAGAAAAATGATCAGAAACAAAAGACTGTAATCGAAATATTTAATTGGCTTTTTTTTCTTTTCCGTCTGCTGACCTCTTGCCATTCCAATTCCTCATTTCTTATTTACTGCACGTCATGCCATTATGCCTGACATTTTTTATTCTGCCAGATTGCGCACGTATTCCTTAAAAATGCGTCCGCGCTCCTCATAGTTTGCGAACATGCCCCAGCTTGCACATGCAGGGGAAAGCAATACCGCATCCCCGCTCACTGCGTTTGCATAACAGGTGTCAATTGCCTCCTCAAATGTATCACAGAGTATGACATCCTCAAAGCCATGTTTCTTCGCACATTCCGCAATCTTTTCCTTCGTCTGACCGATCAGCACGAGTTTCTTCACCTTACCGTCAAAACTCTCAATCCACTCATCATATTCAGACTGTTTGTCATAACCTCCACCGATCAACAGTGTCGGACGGTTCATCGCGCGGATTCCCTGGATTGCCGCATCCGGGTTTGTTCCCTTGGAATCATTGTAAAACTTCACGCCGCGTTTTTCTGTCACATACTCAATTCTATGCTCGACTGCCTGGAAACGTTTCAGCACTTCCACAATTTTATCCATCGGTACGCCAAAGCTTACCGACATTCCGACTGCCGCCATGACATTCTCATAATTGTGTTTTCCTAAAATATTCAGCTCATTTACATTGATCACTTTTGTGTCCGTTGTGCCGTCTGCATAAAAAATATCTTCTCCGTCCAGATAAAGTCCCTTTTCCAGTCTGCGCTTGCTGCTGAAAAATACAACTTTTGTCTGAAGTGTCTCGCCAAACCTGCGCAGCACTTCATCCTCATAATTCAACACACAGGTATCCCCGGCGGTCTGATTCTTTGTAATGCTCTCTTTTGTCTCGATATAACATTCCATCGTATGATGACGGTTCAGATGATCCGGTGTGATATTTAAAATAGCTGTCACTTCCGGCGCAAACTCATGTGTTGTCTCTAACTGGAAGCTGCTGATCTCTGCGACTGTCACAGTATCCTCTGTCGTGTTTGCCGCTACCGATGTGTATGGGATTCCAATATTGCCGACCACTTTCACATCATCGAAATAATTCGCCATGATCTCACCCACAAGCGAAGTTGTCGTAGTTTTTCCGTTTGTTCCGGTAATTGCAATAATTCTTCCTTTTGCAAAATGATAGGCAAGTTCAATTTCGCCCCAGATTGGAATCTGTCTGTTTCGAAGTTCATTGACCATCGGAAGGTCTGTCGGCACGCCCGGACTTAACACAACAAGATCAATGCGCGCCATATCTTCCGGTGCAAGTTCTCCCAAAAGGATCTCTGCTCCGGCAAATACCGGATTTTTCTCGATCAATGCTGTCACATCTAAATCTTTATTTCCATCAAAAAGTACAAATGTGATTCCTTTTTTTCTGAGCAGTTCTGCGGCTGCAACTCCGCTTTTTCCAGAACCTACTACTAACACTCTTTTTCCTTCTAAATTCATCGTCTTATCCTTCCAATCTCCTGTCCGAATCCGGCAGGTCATTTTGCAATTTTCCAATGCGATTTATAAGCCTAATAATGCAAGCATGCAAAGCAGTGCTGTCACGATTGCAAACACTGCGACAACTCTCGTCTCTGACCATCCACCAAGCTCAAAATGATGATGGAGCGGAGCCATTCTGAAAATCCGCTTTCCAACACCTGTTTTTTTCTTAGTGTATTTAAAATAAGTAACCTGAACCATAACAGATATGACTTCTGCCAGATAAATCAGTCCAACGATCAGGATATATAATGGCATCTGGAGCATATAGGCAGTTGCCACAACAAAGCCGCCCAGTGCCAGGGAACCGGTATCTCCCATGAAAACACTTGCCGGATACACATTAAATAATAAGAATCCAAGCAAGGCTCCTGCTACTGCACAGGTGATTGGTGCAATCCCTGCATTCGTTCCGATTGCCACAACGGAGAAAAAGGTTGCAACCATAATGGTAACACTTGACACAAGGCCATCCACACCATCGGTAAAATTCACACCGTTTACGGTTCCGATCACTGCAAAATAAAGTAATGGAATCGCAAGCCATCCGATATTTAAGTACTTTCCGCCGGAAAATGGGATCAACATAGTAAGTTCAATTCCGGAATAACGCACCATGTAAACTGCAAATACTGTTGTCACAATAAACTGTAAGATCATCTTCTGCCACGGGAGCAGTCCGTCTGATCTGCGGAGCACTACCTTCAGATAATCATCCAGAAAACCGATCACACCGAATCCTACGGTCATAAAAAGGATTGGGATAATTCTCGGATAATCTTTGACATAAAACAGGGAGGTAATGATAATACTTGCCAGTATCATAAGTCCACCCATAGTCGGGGTTCCATTTTTCTTCAAATGGGATTCCAACTCTTTACGCTCCGTCTGCCCCACCTTTAACCGTTTCAAAAAGGGGATCACGATCGGTCCTAAAATTGCACTAATTGCAAAAGAAATCAAAACTGGTATCACTATTTCATAATCCATGACTAAACACCTCTTGTATTTTTTCTAACGTTCAATTCGCCTAACTAGTATACGTTATTTCATCTCATTTATCAAGGTAAGGCAAAATGTTTTCGAATATTTCCTTCGCCACAGGAGCAGCAATCGTTCCGCCGTAATAAATCCCCTGCGGATTGTTAATGACAACAAGCACAAGCACCTGCGGATTGTCAGCGGGCGCAAATCCGAGAAACAATGAAATGTATTTATGGTCGCTTCTTGGAAGTGTCTGTGAGGTTGCTGTCTTTCCGCCGATGGAAAAGCCCTCAATTTTGGCATTTTTTCCGGTTCCCTCTGACACCACTTTCTCCAGCAGATAGCGCATCGTTTCCGAAGTTTCTGCTGTGCAGATATTCTCATGCGTTTCATAGGAGAACGTTTTTACTGTATTTCCGTCCGCATCCTGCACGCTTACGCCAAAATGTGGTGTCACGCGCGTTCCCCCATTAATAATAGAAGATACCGTCGTGACAAGCTGGATGGGGGTAATCTGAAACGACTGCCCAAACGAGATTGTCGCAAGTTCCACCGGTCCAATATTTTCCGTCTTATGCATGATTGTTCCCGCTTCCCCCGGAAGATCAATATTCGTTTTGGATAACAGCCCGAACTGTTTGAAGTAACCGGCAAAGTTCTCCGCGCCTAACCGCTCGCCAAGTTCCATAAAAACCGGGTTGCAGGAGTTCATGATCCCTGTCTCGAATGTTTCCGCCCCGTGTCCTGTCGTTCTCGCACACCGGATTCTTCTGTCCTCCACAATTTTATAACCCGGACAGAAAAATGCATCGTCCAGTTTTACCACTCCCTCTTCTAGCGCTGCCGCTGCCGTAATAATCTTAAATGTGGAACCCGGCTCGTAGGTATCACTGATACACTGGTTTCGCCACATTTTATTCAACAGATTCTGTTTTTCTTCCGCTGACACGGATTCTCCGGTGTCTCCAACCAGCGTAAACGGATCGTTCAGGTCAAATTCAGGATAATTCACCATCGCCATAAGTTCGCCGTTCTGCGGGTTCATCACGATCACGGAAACACTGTCCGCTGACTTTTTTGTGCAGACCTTTTTTGCCGCCTGCTCACAGTACATCTGAATATTGCGGTCTAAGGATAAGCAAAGATCATAACCGTTCACAGGTTCTAATCTGCTCTCCCCGGCATTCTCGATCTCTATTCCCCTTGCATCGGTTAACGTGAGGATTTTCCCGTTGGTTCCCTGAAGGTATTCATCATACTTTACCTCAAGTCCCAAAATGCCCTGATTGTCAGCTCCGGTAAATCCAAGCACTTTGGAAGCGAGCGTCCCATAAGGGTAATATCGTTTATAATCCTCATCCACTTTCACTCCGGAGAGTCCATAGGCTCTGATTGCATCCCCGGTCTCCTTTGCGACATTTGTTTTCACACGCTCGATGGAACTGACTTTCTCCACACGCTTTCTAGCAGTCTCTTCCGAAATGCCAAGTTCTTTCACAAGCATAGCAATGACTTTTTCAGGTTCTTCCATCTGGTTATGGATCACGGAGATCGTGCACACAGATTTGTTTGTGGCAAGCACTGTGCCGTTTGCATCCAAAAGTTTTCCCCGTGCCGCCTTAATATCACGTTCCCTCTCATGAAGATTCTCCGCTTTATTTCCATAATATTCGGAGCAGAATATCATCAGATAGACCAGTCTTCCAATCAGAAACATCATAATAAAAAAAACTGCCACGAATACGATCATTACCTTTTTGCGGTTAAAGGTCTTATTCCGATACATAAAACAAAAACCTCATAAAAGTCTTCCTTGCATTTTATTCCAACTTTTATGAGGTTATGTTTTTATTCACTGTTATCGGACGTTGTTCCTGCTTCTTCGGCATTTACACCATCATTTTCGGCGTTTTCTTCGTTGTTTTCCCCGGCTCCCGGAATATCCTCCATGGTATCCGGCACATCATCCGTTCCTTCCGGTTCTTCCTCCGGAATATTTCCTGTCACACGGTCTGTCACAGCGGCTGCGCCTGTATCCGTTCCGGTAATATCCCACCCAGAATGTAAGCCTGTCGTCTCCTCATCCGGATAAATATTCATATAAGGAAGTACTTCTTCTAAAATCTCCCTCACAATATTCTGTGCAAATGTGCTGTGTGGCTGATCCTGCGAGTTCGGCTCATCCACAAAACAGTAGATCATTAACTGAGGATCGTCCACCGGTGCAAAACCGATAAAAGAAACCAGATAGTTCACACCATCACGAGGCACTTTCTGCGCCGTTCCGGTTTTACCTCCCATGGAGTAACCGTCTACTTTTGCCGTATTTCCGGTACCGGATGTCACGGTTGAATACATATACTGTTTTAATCTATCACTTGTTGTCTTGGATACCGTCTCACGCAGCAACGTCGGGGAAATATCCTGAATCGTATTTCCATTCTGATCCGTGATCTTGCTTACCACTCTCGGCTGATATAACTTACCGCCATTGACCAGAGAACAGAAAGCGGTTCCAAGCTGGATCATCGTGGTGTTAAAGTTCTGTCCGAAAGCATTGGTTGCAAGACTCAGCTGTGATGTTGTATCCAATGTGTAAATCAGGGAATCTGTTCTCGATTCTCCCGGAAGATCGATGTTCGTTTTCTGTCCAAATCCAAAAATCTGCTGGTACTCTGTGAAATTCTCTGCCCCGATCCGGTAAGACATCTGCATCAGGGCATCATTGCAGGAGTTCATTAACGTCTGCTCCAATGTCTGCATTCCGTGTCCGCCTTTTCGATAGGCAACACATTTTACGGTAAATCCGCTGAGCTGTTCGGCTCCATCACAGAAAAAGGTATCATTTGTCGACAATGTTCCTGTCTCAAGGCCAGCCGCAACCGTAAACGGTTTTGCCGTTGATCCAGGCTCATATGTATAAGTCAGACATATGTTCTGCCACAACTGATTTAACGCTTCGAGTCTCGCATCATCATCCATCGCATCGATCTCTTCCTGCGTATAATACTCCGATAAATCCCACGGATTGCTCAGATCGTAGTTTGGATACTGTGCCATTGCAAGGACATCGCCATTGTTTGGGTTCATGATGAGCACGCCAATTCTTGTGGCTCCGCCCTCACCCTCTCTGTAATTGTCCGTGTAGGCCTCGTTAAACTCCTGTATTTTCTTCTCTACCACCGACTGGATCGTCGCATCGATCGTTGTCACTAACGTATTGCCGTTGACTGCCGGTTTGATCGTTTTTTCGAAATTGCTGTCCGAATTCAGATATCCATACTGTCTGCCGTTAATTCCATTTAACGTGTCATCATAATAGTTTTCCAGTCCATTAATTCCGAGGTTACCGGATGTTGTGAACCCGATCACAGAACTTGCCAGTTTTCCATATGGATATTGTCTCTGGTACTCTTTTTCAAACCAGACACCTTTGATATATGGATTGACCAGTTTTCCCTTTTCATCCCGCTCCTCCTGCAGATTCACAAAAGGCTGGATCGTATCATAGGATAAACGTTTGGCAAGCACAATATATCTGCTGTCCGGAGAGTCTTTCAGATAAGAATAAAGCTGTTCACTCGTCAGATCCGGGAAGCAGCTTACAAGCGCATTGATCGTCGGCTCCACATATTTTTCATCATCATTTAAAACGGAACAGTCCAGAATCACATTATAAACTGCGATACTGGTTGCCAGCACAGTTCCTTTTGCGTCTACAATGTCACCTCTCTGATAAGGAATTGTCTGGCTGTCATAGCCCTGCTGTGCCAGAACGATTTTCTCATATTTTTCTCCACTGGTGTATTCAATATACATCAGTCTTCCGATGAGTCCGATCATAAGCGCTGCAACAACCGTAAACATGACGATCATTTTTTTCTGCATACGCTTTGGAAACTTTAACATCGGCTTTTTCGGTCTTCTTTTTGCCATTCTACCACCCGAATTATTTTTTTGCCTGAAAATTCCCTCTATTGCGGGATTTCATTATACTGATTCATGTAGTCTGTCTTATCTACAGAGTAGTAGACGATCTGATCCTGTGTTGCATAAAACATACCAAGTTCATTGATTGCCTTCTCCTTGATTGCATCGAGATCTACTGCGGTATTAATTCTCTTGTAAGCCTCGTCATTGTCAGCCTTAAGGTCTGTCACCTGGCTCTCTAAGCTTGCGATTTTTTTCATTCTTGCCGTTACATCGGACTGAAGCTTAATATAAGCTCCACAGAAAATGCCAAATACGGTCACTGCCATTGTCAGGAATACAACATAACTTTTGCTCATGCGAAGCGCTTTTTCCTGATTTCTGGCTGCGGCACGTCTGCGTTTTCTCAGCTCTTCCTCGCGTTCCCGCTCCTGTCTGTCTCTGCGCTCTTTGCGGTAATCCGGCATCGCCTCCATACGGCGTACGGTGTTGCCATCTACCTGATAGGCTGCTCTATTTCGATTGTTGTGATTTACTGTTCTGTTCGGCATCTGCTACACCCTTTCAAAAACTCTTAATTTTGCACTCTTGGAACGGGAGTTCACTTCTAATTCTTCCTCGGAAGGAAGGATTGGTTTTCTTGTAACTACCTTTCCCTTGGATTTTTTACCACATACGCACACTGGAAAATCACTCGGACAGGTACATGGGTTCTCATTTCGTTTAAAATTCGTCTTTACAATACGATCCTCTAAGGAATGGAACGTGATAATACAGATTCTTCCACCCGGATTCAAAAGGTCGATCATATCATCCAGATTATTCTGCAGTACTTCTAACTCTTTGTTCAGCTCAATACGGATTGCCTGAAAGGTTCTTTTTGCCGGATGTCCACCGGTCACCTGAACTTTCATTGGAATGGAAGCCCTTATGATTTCTGTCAGTTCTCCGGTTGTCTCGATCGGTTTCTTTGCCCTCTCCTGCACGATGTGTTTTGCAATATTTTTTGCAAACTTGTCCTCACCATAATCACGGATGATCCGGTAAAGATCCATCTCACTGTATCCGTTTACGATATCTTTTGCAGTCAGGCTCTGTCTGTCATCCATTCTCATATCAAGTGAAGCATTCTCATCACGGTAAGTAAAACCTCGCTCCGGTGTATCTAACTGAAACGAAGATACGCCAAGATCCAACACGATTCCATCCACCTTTTCCACGCCAATGCGGTGAAGTTCCTCTTTCATGTTGGCGTAATTGCTTCGGATAATGGTGATCTTGTCACCAAATTCCTTTAATCTTTCTCCGGCGGCTGCGATTGCATCCGCGTCCTGATCGATTCCGATCAGCCTGCCTTTTTCTGATAACCGTGAAGCCACCTGGTAAGCATGTCCGCCACCGCCAAGTGTTCCATCCACATAGATTCCGTCAGGCTTGATATTCAAATTTTCAATTGTCTCATTTAGTAATACTGAATAATGATTAAATTCCATTGTGATCCTCTCTGCCTGACTTTTGCTCTGGCTCTCTTTTTTTATTCTCTGTGGATCAGATGCTGAACCCTAAATCTGCCATGTGTTCTGCAATCTCATCCATCTCATCTTCATCATATGTATTCTCCTGCCATCTGTCTTTGTCCCAGATTTCCACTCTGCTTAAGACTCCGACTAAAACGACATCTTTTGTCAGATTTGCATATTCTCTTAAAACTGGTGGAAGAAGGATTCTTCCCTGCTTGTCCAGTTCACAGGAAGCTGCTCCTGCAAAAAAGAAACGTGAAAACTTTCTTGCATCCTTGGAAGTCATGGAAATGTTTCTGAATTTCTCTTCGATGTTGTGCCATTCTTCTGACGTATACACAAATAAGCATCCATCAAGTCCCTTTGTCACTACAAATTCATCGCCAAGCTGCTCTCTGAATTTTGCCGGAACTATCAGTCTGCCTTTTGGATCAACTGTGTGGTTGTATTCTCCCATAAACATGACACAATCACCTGCCTTTGTGCGGCAGCTGGTTCCTCTTGATTTTCCATTTCTGTGGTCATTTGCCACCACTTCGAACCATTCTCTACCACTTTCCACCACTTTTAAACATATATTAGACTATTCTTAAGAAAAAATCAATATTTTAGCGCAAAAAAATAATGCCAGACCAGTTATTTCCTGATTTGGCATTATTTTCCATTCTTCTCTACTTACTTCTTTCTGTTTCCTCGATATACTCTTCAATCAGCTGATCGAGTTTTGTACTTTTTTGATAGTAATTATCAAACTTATCCTGTCGTAAAAGTGCCTGATCCAGTTCAAATCGAACGGATTCGATTTCCTGCTGTAACTCACTCAACTTTCTCATATGAATCCTCCTGATTTCCTCAATGGAAAATGCAATTTTACAAATTCAAATTTCTGCTAATTGCCGGAGCAGAGAATAGTCCCTTTTTCTTTTCCCCTTTTTCTTTTCCTCTCTTTTATATTCTCCATATTACTATCCGCAGATTCAAAAATCAAATGAATTAGGTGATGAGTTTTCTCCAAAATTCGACATTTCCAAACGGATTTTTTCACAATTGCACGTATTTCCTACAAAAACAGCGCATCCATTTTTCGACTTTGGATGCGCTGTTCATAAAAAATTAATATTTGATTCGTATGTTTTCCTATCGTTTTTGTATGTTTTTCATTTTTCAGGAATGTTTTAACCGGAATTCTGCCCTTTTCTCGGCGAGTAAATGTATCATTGTCTCCATTGCCTTGTAGTTCACCTCCACAATGTGATGGATATCATCCTCCACATCATGCTTTCTCACAAGATAATCATCATGGGATTTCTGGATAAAATCGCAAAGATTTCTGGCACTGTTAAATTCCAGATGATCTGCTTTATGCGGTTTTGCAGCGTCCGTCCTGATATATCTCCGCAAATCCCGCTTTAACTTCTCCTCGTAAGAACAGTGATCCTTCAGACTTCCCGGATAGATCTTATTGTGAGGATAGGTAAAATAGTCTGCCAGATAGTGGCTGATCTGTCCAAGATCCATGTAATACTTGCGCCCTTTTTTCTTCTCCACCAGTTTCCTGCCCTCGGAAAGGCGCTCAATATGGCGTCTGATATCCGGGTAAGTTCCGTCCATCTCATGGCGCTTATAGACGAAAGATGGCTTAATGTCCGGCAGGACACTTCCGATGTAAAAAGATAATTTATGTTTTTTCAGATCATTGTCTTCCATATTATTTACAATGTAACGTGCCAGTGAAATATGTGATTTTTTTCTCATAAGTACCGCCTCCAAACAGGAATCTTTTTGTTTTTCCAACTCCCATACTACATCTCCGCGGCAAAAGAAACAAGGGTATCTTTGTAAACTTTTTGTGTAGTTTTTGTGTTTTAAAGCACTGGAATCCTGCTTTACAGATGTAAATTTTCTTATCCTGCTTTTTTATGGTCTGCACAAATGGAGCATGTGCAGACCAGTTTCATACCTGTATTAATTATTCATATTTACAGTTGCACTCGAAGCTTGCGCACTCTGTCTCTCCACAGGTGCAGGCTCCGGCACCGGAAATACCGATATGATCTGCGTGACATTTCTCATTTTCATTGAAACGGCAGTGTGTTGCCTCACACGCAACGTCGATTTCCTTAGAAACATCTTTTAATGCGTTACAGGCTGCACCGTTTGTTCCGCGGTCTTTGAAACTTCCGCAACAGGTGCTCTGTGCTTCGGTTGCTTCGCGTCCCTCCACCTGAATGTCGCCTTTGCAGCAACAGCCGTCTTCATTATTGTAGGTGCAGCTTTTCACTGAACAATCCAAATATGCCATACTTTTTTCTCCTTTTCCTTCAAATCTGTCAGACAATTGTGAAACTCCTCATAATCTTCTTTAAATTGTTCAAAATTAACAAAAACATTCAAGACACGCTCTCGCTATGTGTCACTCGCAACGGTACTGCTCATTCTTCGCAGTACTTCGCAAATTCATTTAAAATCTGCTTCGCAGATAGGAATTTGCTCACACTTGAATCACTTTCGCACGGTCTGTGCAGTAAATGCACAGACCTGATTGAAAAAAGTTGTATCTGCCTTCTAAGAGCCGGCGGTTCCCCAATGTCTTTCATGTCTTTTGTTAATTTTTCACAATTCAACTTAGGTTTTCATGAGTTTCGCAATTGTCTTAGATTAGTATGGCAGTTTTCGAAAAAAATATGTAAAAGAGCATATGCCATAATTTTCTGGCATACGCTCTTCGTTCATTTCAATTTTTTATTAAATTTTATTTTAATGCGGCAGGATTGATTTTCTTTGTTACAATCTCATCCTTTAACATTGCAAGGAACTCTTCTTTTGGAACGGTTGTGGTAGCCTGCTCACCGTGAAGTCTGTAGCTTACCGTTCCGTCTTTTACTTCGTTCTTTCCAAGAATGATGAGGTAAGGAACTTTCTCTACCTGTGCAGCTCTTACACGATAGCCGAGTTTCTCGGCACGCTCGTCGATCTCCACACGGATACCGTTCTCATCCAGATAGCTGAGAAGTTCATGTGAGTATGCATTCAACTCTTCATCCTCATTTTTAACCGGAATGATTCTTGCCTGAACCGGTGCTAACCAGAGTGGCAGATTTCCTTTTGTTTCCTCTAAGATATAAGCCATGAAACGGTCAAGGGAACCAAGGATTGCTCTGTGTAAAACAACCGGTGTTTTCTTTGTGCCATCTTTGTCAATGTATGTCAGATTGAATTTTTCTGGTAAGCAGAAGTCAAGCTGGCAGGTGGAAAGTGTGTATTCATTTCCGATTGCCGGTTTTACGTTTACGTCAAGTTTTGGTCCGTAGAATGCAGCCTCACCGATTTCCTCTGTGTAGTCGATTCCAAGGTCATCTAATACTTTTCGGAGTGCATTCTCTGCTGTGTTCCACATCTCATCGTCATCATGATATTTTACTTTATCAGCAGGATCTCTTAAGGAGAGCACGCAACGGTAATCTGTGATGTTGAAATCCTTGTAAGTATCAAAAATCAGATCTACAACCTGTGAGAACTCTGACTCAATCTGTTCCGGTGTCACGAAAAGATGTGCGTCGTTCTGGCAGAAATGACGTCCTCTCTCGATACCTTTTAAAGTACCGCTGGCTTCGAAACGGAAGTCATGTGCGATCTCACCGATACGGATTGGAAGATCTTTGTAGGAATGCATTCTGTTTGCATAAATCATCATATGATGCGGGCAGTTCATTGGACGGAGAACAAAGGACTCTCCCTCCACTTCCATTGCAGGGAACATATTGTCTTTGTAATGATCCCAATGACCGGATGTTTTATACAGATTAACCGTACCAACACAAGGTGTCATAACATGAAGATATCCAAGTTTTCTCTCTTTTGCTTTGATATAGTTCTCAAGTTCCTGCCATACTGTGTATCCTTTTGGAAGGAACATTGGAAGTCCACGTCCAACAAGGTCATCCGACATGAAAAGATTCATCTCTTTACCGATTTTTCTGTGGTCACGGTCTTTTGCTTCCTCAAGAAGTTTTAAGTGCTCCTCTAACTCTTCCGGTGTCGGGAAACATACACCGTAAATACGCTGCATTACGTGATTGTTTGCATCACCTTTCCAATATACACCAGAGTATTTTACAAGTTTGAAGTTCTTGCATAACTTTGTATTGTCTACGTGAGGTCCACGGCAGAGATCCGTGAAATCTCCCTGATCGTAAACAGAAATGTTTCCATCTTCCAGACCTTCAATTAAGTCCAGTTTGTATGGATCATCTTTGAACATTTCCATTGCTTCTGCTTTGGAAATCTCACGTCTGTAAATCTTCTTGCCTTCTTTGCAGACTTTCTTCATCTCTTTCTCGATTGCTGCAATTGCTTCGTCGTTGATGATATCATCGCCAAGGTCAATATCATAATAGAAACCTTCTTTTACAACTGGTCCTACCCAGAACTTTGCCTGTGGGTATAAGTGTTTTACTGCCTGTGCCATCACATGTGCGCAGGAATGGTTTAAAGTATTCAGTCTCTCGTCTGCTTTAAAATCTACCATTTTCTTCATTTCCTTTCGCTATATAAAAATAAGTTTCTGTAGGAAGTATCTCCGATTCTCTGTACAACATAAAAAATCCCTGATACTGCATTCCTACAATATCAGGGACGATATACTTATCGTGGTTCCACCCATCTTCATCTCTCCGTCTTACCAGACATCAATCTTCTTACTGCCTGTCCATTCCAGAGAAATCTCATTCTTGATTGTAACGGTATCACCGGACCGGATTGGGGTCACTCAGAGCTGGTCTTCACATAATTCTTAGCCGGAATGCTCACACCAAACGCCTTCCTCTCTGTGACTTTTTCTTATGCTACTCTTCTCTTCATCGTTTTGACTAGGGTCATTCTATACCCTTTTCTTCTATCTGTAAAGTACTTTTTACAGTTCAGATACGGCGGACTATCTTCCGCAGCAGTATTTGTATTTCTTACCGCTTCCGCATGGGCATGGATCGTTACGTCCGACTTTTTTGCCTACATGAACAGTGCCGGATTTCTTCTGCTCTAAGAATAAAGCTCTTCTCTTCTCATCATCAAAAATCTCTTTCCACTGTGGTAATTCATATAACCAGTCTGCCTTTGCGTCAACCATGTTTTTGTATAATTTTTCTTTGTCAAAAACAAGGTTAACTTTTGTATCTTCTTCCATGGTGTCGATTGGATTAGCCTCAACCAAGCTGTCGTTGATTCCGTCTAAGAATCCTGTCATCTCCATAACACTGAGGTTGTACTTCTCTGCAAGCTCTTTTACAGTTCCTTCTACTTTCTCATCCGGATTTGTTAAAAGCTGTTCGTATACGCCCTTCTCTAAAAGGAAGTATCTCTGCCAGAATCTCTGTAATTCACCTCTATCTGCTTTCTCATTATAGGCAACTTTCTGCCACTGTTCCAATAATGCCATGTTACATTCCTCGATTTCTAATTATAGTATATTTGCACCATGCACAGGTGCATTTGTTATTATAGCAAATATTGATGGGTTTTTCAAAGGATTTTTTTTAGTGGGGAATAGCAAGTATTTTTAATACTAGAATACAGACAACCGAAAGCTACCAAATCCATCATCATCTTGGACATTTACTTCTGACTATTTACAGTCTTAAGTAACTATTTGTTTCCTTATACTTTGTTTCAATAAAAACATCTAACAAAGCTTTTTGCTCTATAGACAATTCAGCATGATCTCTAATCCATAAATGAATTGCTTTTCCTATTGCATATGATAATTTTTTCTGTTGTACTACACTTACATTGTTTCTAGAAACATTCGGGACAAATTCTTGATTTAAAACATTAATAACTGCTCCCTTTAATATTACCCCATCAACAAGATATGGTATCTTAATTCTTAATCCTGATAGTAAAACACTCTTAACATAGCATGTATCAGTATTTTCCCAACTAAATCTTCCTTTAAATGTATTTTCCTCATT
>OKRS01000900.1_pt1 | contig 21328 bp, 17 predicted proteins | sample 1601191 | NCBI WGS metagenome assembly OKRS01 (sample SAMEA3541509, study PRJEB24748) | human gut metagenome | biome: human gut; feature: human-associated habitat; material: faeces | place: China | collected 2012
CTAAGACTGGCAAGTACAAGCTCTCTCATCGTGTATTGATGGAGAAGCCAGAGGGATATGTAGAGCGTGAGCGTCGTCCACGTCCAGAGCGTGGTGAGCGTCGTCCTCGTCCTGATCACAACAACGGCGAGCGTCAGGAGCGTCGTCAGCCACGTCGCTTCGAGCACAACAACCGTGAGGACTATCATGATCCAATGGCAAATCGTGAGCCAAAGGATTTTAACGACAGCCTCGATCGCAATTCTGATATCGATTAATCAACAATAGGTTAACATATCCTTTAAGATGCCTGCGTAGCAATAAGCTATTGCAGGCATCTTTTTTTATCCTTTATTATTTTCATTTTTATAGCTTATTATCTATATTTTTATAGCCCAATATCTTTATTTTGCCCCATTTCAACGTGTAACAATTTATCCGTTACAACGTTTTACGCTGTTTTTTACGTATTGACACCTTGGCTAATCAACAATTCTCTATCTTTGCATCATATTAATATTCTCTCGTTTTCAGATTAATAGATTTCTGATAGATAATAGTGAATGATAAGACTTTAAAACGAAACACTAATACTCTTTCAAACTGATATTCAAAACATATAGTATCGTAATTTAAAAAAAAGGATTAATAAATTTGATGCTATAATGCAGACAAACATGACGATCATTCCGTAAGGAGACTTTGTCGCGAAGACAGGGTCTCCTTTTTCGTCTAATCTAAGACAACTATCTTACTTCTAATTCTTTTATATTTTGTCGCAAAGATATAAAAATGCTACTTTTTAACAAAATAAACTATGATCATCCAACAAACATAGGGGATTAGTGGGCTCAGCGGACAGCAATAGATAAAAATAGCTCTTAACCTCCTTAAAAAAGACATTAAGTTTTATTGCCAGTACCACCTAAGTGAAACTCCAGTACCACCTAAGTGAAACTCCAGTACCACCTAAGGTAAACTCCAGTACCACCTTAGTGGTACTAAAAGTGGTACTGGAAGACTTGTTTTATTCAATTATATAGCTTGCAGAATTCAACTATATTTTCTAAAATCAATAGCCTAAAGACTATCTTAAGTTGTATATATTGTATTTGTTGTTTTCTTTATTTCAAGCAAAACAAAGTGGGTTGTGTTTTTTAAGACAACAAATACAATATGTACAACAACACAACTCAAGGCTAATGCCCATGCAAAAGAAATATCATCGGAAAGCGAAGTGTGCTATACAAAAGACCTGTTTTAGCTGTCCCCCCTCCCCCATATTTATCGGGTGAGCCATAAACTATATCATATTCTGCTATGAACTTATATTTTTATATTGGTTGGCTGATTTATTAATTGAACTTAGCTCCATTTAATACTATTATTATATAGTTTTAACGACAAAAATGTGATAGTGTAAAGTTTATGAATATATTTCTTATATTGTTGTGTGTTAGGCAAATATAGCTTTCTTCTATGTCTCTTGGTGAAAAAATTGTGTAAAAAAGATGGCAAAATGTTTTGTAGAGATAATATGACCTATTATCTTTGCACCAACAATAAACCTAGAAATATGAGAAAACTTATTTTGGCATTATGCATCTTATTACCCTTTACGAGTATTGGCGTTACTCCTCAGCCTGCAACTGGCACTAAATATAGTGTGAAGTTTAAATATGTTAATACAAAAATGGAACAGCATAAGGTTTCAAGAATGCCTGTTGCACCATTATGTGCTTTTTTATGTGGGAATAGACTCGAATTTGAAAGTTATTTATGCGGTTCTATAATTATCCTATATATAAATAATGTAGAAATATTCTCTGCGACAATAGATGAGAATGGTATTGTGGAACTTCCAAATGAATTGAATGGTGAATTCGAACTAAGACTATATAATGGCGAAAAACTATATGTATCAAATATTTCTTTATAATTATATTGTTAATGGTGTGTAGAATTGTTCTATATGAATTATAATAATTCGCTTTGTTAGACTTTAATACATAGCATTAAGGTATATTTGCAAATCGTAAAGTCTACTAAATTTTACTTTATATGACAAAAATTATAATTCGAATGTGTTTATGTCTATTGCTTTTAGGCATTAGTCTTAATATGAAATCACAATGTAGTCAAGAAATGTCTTCCTTGACGACGGGAAAATACTTGTTAATGCCTATAAAAGGTCTTGTTGTAGGCGAAAGTGGCAAAGACTGTGTTTGGGATTTTTCAGATTTGAAATATTCAAAATCTACGCAAACATTATTGTGCAAAGTAGACTCTGCGGGACAGATTGAAATCTCAGATGACAAACAAATATCATATTATGCCATTAATGGCGACACTGTTTGGCAGATGGGTAAGGAGTCGCCTTTGGAAATACTTGAATATACCTCGCCAATTTGTTGCTTAAAAGTTCCGATTGAGTTTTGTGATTCTATATCCCATGAGTTTGAAGGTAATGGTGTTTATTGTGGCGATCATTATCTCAAGGAGAAAGGTTCTTACAAGGTGGTGGTGGATGGTATAGGCGATATTGTTTTCTCTGATGCTGATACCCTTCGAAATCTATTTCGTGTGTATAAGCAGAAAGCTTATGCAGTGGCTATGGATTTAGACTCCCCCGTTATTGACTCTGTGCACTTGAAGCAGGTGATAGAAGAACGTTATGAATGGTATGTGAAAGATGTTCCTCTTCCATTATACTCTACTATTACTACCACAAAATATGTAAATCTCATGCCAATATCTACATCTTATCGCTCCTATTGTTGTATGCCTAAAGGTTTTAGCAATATGCAAGAATATATCCAAAGCAAAGATAGTTTGGATAGTCTGGAGAATGTTAATGTGAAAGATATAATACATTATGATATTGAAAAGACAATAAGCAAATTGATTGTGAATTTTAATCTTGATTCAGATGCTTATGTTTCTATGCTGTTGGCAAACAATATGGGTATGATATATGATAGTAAGAGGTCGCACTTGGCGAAGGGTACAGGATATAAATTCGCTTTTGACATCAATGGGTTGAAATCTGGTGTATATGTCGTCTACATAAATGTTGACGGTGTTGTTTATAGCGAGAAGATAAAGGTGTAGAATAATAGATATCGTCCATAAAGCAAATGAGTAAGTTGAATGATGTTTTTAATAAGACAAAGAACGTAAGTCTTGTTCTATGTATCTTTGGTTTTGTATTTCTTGGCGTTGATGATTGCAAAGCCCAAGATAGCACAAACTATATACTTTCAGAGACTTACCTATCAAAATCTTCAAAGATACAGCAGTATGAGTTTTTCGATGGTTTAGGTCGTTCGACCATTACAGCTAATAATGGCATTGATGGCAGTGGCAAATTCTCCTATACATTGAAGAAACATAGTGGCGAAGGTAATGTTGTAGAACAATGGCTGCCAGTGTTAGGTAATAAGACGATAGAAACTAAAACCATCGACGATATACAACGAGCAGCCTCTTCGGATTATTCCGACAGCTATGCCTATGACGATAGCGAATATGATGCCTTGAACAGACCTATACGGCATCACAAGGCAGGGCAAGCATGGAAGTCAAAGCCTGCGACAACGACGTATGTTACAAATGCAGCTAATGACGTGAAAAGATACCTCATCTCGGCATCAAATACTAAAAATGTGGTATTCAATGGTTATTACCCTAAAGGCACTTTGCATGGTATATGCTATACTGACGAGGATGGTGTAAGCATCAGCACGTATACCGATGCATTCGATAGAAAAGTGTTGGAACGTCGTGGCAATGGTTGCGACACCTATTATGTATATGATGACTTAGGACGGCTCACTTTTGTACTCCAGCCCATGTATCAGCAAGAAGCTAATGCCGACAAATATGCCTATCTGTATGAATACGACCTACGTGGAAATTTAATAAAGAAGAAGTTGCCAGGCTGCGATGCGATAGAGTACGTTTACGACAAATACGACCGCTGTGTGTCCATACAGGATGGTGAACTGAGAAAGAAAGGCAAGTGCAGGTTTATGCTTTACGACAAGATGGGCAGACTTGCCCTGCAAGGATTGGCGAACGGCAACCTCGTAAGTGGCAGCTTAAGTGTAGTTAACCATGCCTGCAACATCCGCATGGGAATATGCGGCACGGACTACAGAGGAGCGATAGTACCACTATTTAGGAACTCAAAGATAGACGTGATGGAAATCGTAAACTACTACGATGACTACAGTTTTTTGGACGGAACAAACAAAGCTCAGTTTCAAGGCATCAGCCGTCCCGACTCGTCTGTGTCGAAGGGACAGCTCACAGGAACATTGCGGCTTGCGTCTAACGGAGAGACGACGGCAGAGGTGTATGCCTACGACTTGCTTGGCAACAAGACGCAGACTCAAAGCCGAGCGCTCGGCAGCGGCATGGAGACACAGACCAATACCTATACTTATACCAACAAGCCTGCCACCTTGGAATATACCCTGCGACCAATGTCTGGCAAGACCTTGACTTATATCATACAAAACGAATATAGCACAACGACAGATGCGCTGATGGGTGTCTCTTACCGAGTAAAGGCAGACACGTCGGCAATAAAGGACTGGACATTGCGTTATCTATATGACAAGCATGGCAGACTGTCTACGACCTATCGTCCGAAAAACCTCCTGGATCTCCGTGGCGACAGCAAGTACAAGGTGGACTATGGCTACGACATACACGGATGGACACGTAGCATCACGGGCAAGCGCTTCAGCGAGCGCGTCTTTTACGAAGACGGGCAGGGCATGCCTGCGTACAGCGGCAACATCAGTGGCGTGGCATGGAGCCGTGCCTCCTCTTCCATCCAGAAAGGCTACCGCTATTCGTATGACGGGCAAGGCAGGCTCGCAAGCTCGGAGTATGGCGAGCAGGAGTTCTCTAACAACCTCGGGCGCTACGACGAGGGGTTGTACTATGATGCCAACGGCAACATCACCAGGATAGTGAGGAACGGCTTGCGCCAAGACGGCACGTATGGAGCCATAGACAGCCTTCGCCTGTCATACAACGGAAACCAGCTGAAGTCCGTTTTGGAGTTGGCTCAGCCCGTGCTCTACGCAGGCTCCATGAATGTAAGCCGAAGCTCTGACGGCATCGAGTACAACGCCAACGGCTCGCTGATAAAAGACCTAAGCCGTGGCATCGTGAGCATCGAATACGACGCAGGCAACAACCCCAAGCAGATAGTGTTCGACAACGGTGACATGACGAGATACGTGTACTCAGCCGCAGGACAGAAGCTGCGCACCATCCACTACAAGTCTTTCAAGGGCGACAGCCCAAGCCCAAGCCTTGCAGGCGGATATGGCGCTTCTGACTACCTGTATGTGGACTCCACCGACTATATGCTCGACGGAAATGTGGTCTGTACCAACGGCAGGCTGTCCCACCTGCTGTTCGATGGCGGCATCCTTTTGGCAAACTATGCACTGAAGGTTCAGCTATGGCCAGGCTCGGGCAGAGAGCTTGGCAACGGCAAAAGCAAAAGCCTTCAGATAGGCACGCCATCGTCATCATCCGACGACCAGATGGAGCCAATCCTGCGCCTGTACTTCTACTACAAGGACCACTTGGGCAACAACCGCGAGGTGGTGGACGAGAGCGGCAAGACATGCCTGTCCACCGACTACTATCCCTATGGCATGCCTTTCCTTGGCAGGCGCTCTCCCTTGCAGGCGAGCCTTCAGTCATACAAGTACAATGGCAAGGAACTCGACATGATGTCGGGCTTGAATACCTACGACTATGGCGGTCGTCAATACTATTCAGCCATACCTATGTGGGATAGGGTAGACCCATTGTGCGAGGACGATTACCATACAAGTCCCTATGCCTATTGTCTTGGCAGACCAACGATGCTGATAGACTTGGATGGGTATAAACCTACGGAAGAAGAGGCGGCGAGGATAGCAGACCATGTGTATGGGAATGGCGATGTAATGCTCATTGGTGGATGGAGAGTGTCTAATCGAAAATTCGGTAAGGATGTAAAGTTCTTAGATAAGGGTTCTGGCTTTAAATCTAATCTTTACGAACGAACAATTGATGGAAAGACGGAATATGTATATGCCACAGCAGGAACGGATGGATTTAGTAAGAAGGATTGGAAAAATAATGTCCAACAAATAATGGGAGAATCTAAACAATATAAAATCTCTATGTATAATGCAGAAAAAATATCCGATGCATTATTTAATAGTGAATTAACATTTGTAGGGCACTCTTTAGGCGGAGGCTTAGCTGCAGCTAATGCCGCTAAAACGGCTGATAAAAAAAGGCTGGCAATGACATTCAATGCCGCATGGGTAAGTCCATGTACCGTACATCCCAAAATAATGAATGGTGCAAAAATAGATGCTTATGTAAATATTAATGATGAATTGAATTTCTTTCAAATGCTTGGGCTTAAAGCAATATCTAATGGAAATCTTCATTTACGCTTTACAAAATGTTCTCTGTTTGGTCATAGTATAGAGAATTTTTATTCTTCATATTGGGACAAGATAAAACAATATTTTAAACAACTTCAATCTCGATAAAATCTATTTCGTTTTAAAACAATTGTATTATGTTAAAGAAATGTCTTATTTTATTATTTGCTTTGTTGTTATTTCTGTTTTTGTTGTTTAACAATAGAAATTTCCCTGTTAGTGGTGATTCTTTCTTGGGTAGTGATGTTCGTAGATTCCAAACTACAAAAGCTTGGGAGTTGGCTAAAGCTGTAGAAGATAATGATTTACAGGAGATTAAACACCAAGTAATTGATTTGAAAGTTCCTGTCGACACTCGAGATAGAATAAATGATTTTACACCATTGATGTTTGCCGTATTTAATAATAATATTCAATCAGTTAAGGCTTTGTTGGATTTAGGAGCAGATCCTAATCTCCCAAACGATTCTATATCTGATGTTGGTGAAAATTCCGTAATTTTAGCTTGTAGATTTTCTGATATTTCAGTGGAAATACTTAAATTGCTTTTGAAATATGGGGGAAATCCAAATTCTACAGAGTGTGGTAGAAATTATGATATTGAAGGTGATTGGACTCCGGCTCGTTGTTCTGCTTTGAGTTATGCTATATCGTCATTTGAAAAAATTGAAAAAATTAAATTTCTCGTGGAGGCAGGCGCAGATGTAAATCTTTATAATAGCGAGTATCAAGATGCACCATTAATGAATGCTATAGTATTCGATCGTATGGATATGGCATTATATCTGTTAGAGCATGGAGCTGATGCCAACTGTAAATTTGAAAGGTTTGATAAAGATGGCAATCCTTATTATGAAGATATTTTATCTATGCTTAGAGAATGCTATTTTAGGCTTGACTCGCAAGAATACAAAGATAAACTAAAGGTTATAAAAATCTTGAAAGATAGAGGTATGGATTATTGGAAGACACCTGTCCGTGAAAACAATATTGATGAAATTAACAATGTAATGCACTTCAAAACATATAAGGAATATCAAAATTATCTTAAAAGGTATTGAAACAGTTCAATTTAAATGTAATCTAAAATTATAAACATATGATATTATCGTTGTTGTCGCAATCTGTGAAGTTGAGAAGTCTGCTATTAGCAATCAATTTTCTGCCAGCACTTAGTGTTTTCTGTCAGGTAAGGGAAATCCGCAATGCACCATCGCCCGAGGTTGCTAATTTAGGCACTTTCGGAAGCATTCCTGTAGGCCTTTATACAGGTACACCAAATATCTCAGTTCCATTGTATACTATGTCGGTAGGAAACCTGTCGATACCGATTGAGGCTATCTACCACACGTCCAATGTGAAACCGCATACACCACCCTCAAGCCTCGGCATTGGCTGGGTGCTTTCGTCTGGCGGATATATAGCCCGAAACGTGAAAGGAGTGCAAGACGAGAAAGATGCAGCTTACGGCAAGCCTGGCTATTATTTCAACCATGACAAGATAGACACTATAGAAAACAGTTCAGACAAGGCAGCAATGTTGAAGCAACAGACGAAGCTGTCAGGAAATGGTTGGTTTGAGCTGTCGGCAGACGAGTTTACCTTTAGCTTCAATGGCTATAGTGGCAGCTTCTTCATGGACAAGGATGGCAATTGGCGAGTCGTATCAGACGACAATATAAGGGTGGAGTTTGACAAGGTCACGGGTTTCAAGTCCATAACGGATTTGAGAAAAAGGTTCTCTCTCCAATACTATAACAAGAATTCAAACAAACGCTTCTTTGATAAGTTTACGCTTGTAACACCAGATGGAACTCGTTATGAATTTGGTGGCGATAATGCTACAGAATATAGTGTACCATATTACAATCAAGTGAAAGGCGATATCATGGCAACATGTTGGCGACTATCTAAGATTACGACTATTGACAAACGCATTATACGTTTAGATTATGTTGCCGACTCTTATATGTGCGATATACATTATGCTCCTCAAATGATGAAATTCTTCAAGAGCAAAAATGATTCTGTGGGACAATATAATTTTGGACGTACTGCATATACGGGTTTTTTGACAATGCCTTCACGCTTAATGAAAATATCAAGCGAAGATGAAACTATTACCTTTTCGTATGAAAGGGATAATGCGTATGGAGACTTATTTCTTGCCAATACAGGTTGCCTATATTGGCAGAAGAAGAGTGGATATTATGACGAAAATGTTAGATATATGTATGCTTCAAAAGAAGACGTTTTCGATAAACATAAGTTTTCTCTCTTTACTGGGGTAGAACCTTTAGAATCAGAACAAGTAACACGAGAGGCTATTGCTAAGAAGATAACACACGACTATCTAAGAAATATAACTATAAGAAAGTCGAAGATAAAAGTGCTTTCGCTCAATTTTGACTATCAGCTGGTGCAAAAACGACAATTATTGTCAAGCATCAAATTTATGAAAGATGATAAGCAATATATACATTTTTCGAGTGCAAATAATATCAATAAAATGGCAACTAATACATCACCTGAGAACGTGTTGGTTAAACCTTACGATAGCGATAAATCAGTGATAGGAGGTAGCATAAACACCCCTAAAGAAATCAAGGAATTCGAATATAAGTTTGAATATTACTTGAATTCGGATGTTACAAAACAATGGCCTAATAGAAATCCACTTACGTTCACCGATTCGTGGGGCTATTATTCTCGTAGTGGTTTTAACCCTGAAAACTTGGGCGAATGGCAAATGTCAATGATTTATACTAACAATGATTTTATAATTCGAACACCATTGCTGCCGAGTACCAAAGAGTTTACACTCAAGACTATAATATATCCTACAGGCGGAAGAACGAATTTTGAATATGAACTTAACGATTATTCTAAGGAGTTTGATATTCAGACATATAGCATACGTGATAAATCTGCTAGTTCGGGAGGATTGCGCATAAAGACAATATCTAACTATGATATATCAGGTGCGCTACTTTATACAAAAGATTATATTTACGAGAATACTATAGGTGGCAAAAGCAGTGGTATCTCTAAGGGTAGGCCATGCTTCTACGATAGAATATATTTTAATGAAAAGCAGAGTAAATATTTAGATTTCTACTCATTCGACAATATGCTTGCCTATCCTTTGAATTTTAACACACCAGATGTCGGTTACTCAACTGTGTTTGAGGAATTGAGGGATGGCGACGGCAACTTGATGTCGCGCACGAAATATCAATACACCAATTATGACGCCGACACAAACAACCAAACCCATTTCGCCAAGCCAGCCGACTATACCGCCCACGTCTATGGCTCTTATGCCAGCGCAAGCTTTACGAGTATGGCATTTGAAAGAGGAAAATTAGTAGAGAAAGAGGTAATGGATGCAAGGGGTAAGCTCATGGAGCGAGCCTCTTACGAATATGTGCGCTCCACAGGCGAACCTTATTCCACTGTAGCTCAAGAATATCATCTTGATGCCAGCCTTAACTTGTTTGGATATTCCTATATGTATAAGACTTTCGCCAATAGGTATCTGGTGTCCACAAAACGTGAGCAAGAGATGCTGACGAATGGAACTTTTGAACGAACATGTCAATATAAGTATAATGACCTTGGCTTGTTGAGTGAAGAAAAGGTAACCACTGCCAATGGCGAAACAGAGACCACGTCTTATAAATACACTTTCGAAGGTCATGATAGTGCTCGCTTCGTAGCTAAGAATATCTTAATGCCGTTGACTAACGTAAAAAGAAAAAACAAGAGTGGGCAAAATGAAGTGCTCACTTACGCTTGGACTGTAGATACTGTGCCTTATGTTTCCAAAAAGGAAACCATACTATCGGTCAATGATGCCACAGATACTCATGAGGACTATAGGGTGGAAAAAACAGACAAATACGGCAATCCCATAGTCTATGTTGAAAATGGCATCACTACCATCATGATATGGTCGCATTACGGGCAAAAGGTGGTAGCATCGATTCAAAATGCTTCGTATGATGATGTTGCAAAAGTCTTAGATTGCTCAATAGAAGATTTTTCTTCAATGTCGCGACCAACAATTTCGATAGACATTCTAAGAGAAAAACTCCCTAACGCATTCGTCTACACTTATGAGTATGACTATATGCTAAATCTTATGTATAAGACAGATCCTAAAGGAATGTGGAATTGGTATAGATATGATCCTTTAGGTAGGCTTACAGAAGTATATAGAATGCATAATGGAAAAATGGAAATACTTAATACTTATGATTATAATTACCAAACTAAGTGACATATGATATTATCGTTGTTGTCGCAATCTGTGAAGTTAAGAAGTCTGCTATTAAGTGAAAGGCGATATCATGGCAACATGTTGGCGACTATCTAAGATTACGACTATTGACAAACGCATTATACGTTTAGATTATGCTGCCGACTCTTATATGTGCGATATACATTATGCTCCTCAAATGGTCGTTTTGCTCATCTTCAGTTCGATGGTGGACTACTATGGGCAAAATATATGAAATCCATACATTTAATAAATCATAAGCAACAGCCGACTCAAAGCTCGCCTGTTGAAGCCACCATAACAGATCAGTTTGATACAATGAATTTGCATTTAGGTTTTTATTACAAAGACCATTTAGGCAATAATAGAGCAGTTGTAGACGAACAAGGCAAAACGCTTCAATCCACTGATTATTATCCTTATGGTATGCCATATCTCAAAGAATTTGGGAATCAACTTAAAGAATTTGTATTATGGAGAAATATAAATGTTGTGGCATAACCGATTTTAAGCTAACAACTGCAATAATAAGCAAGCCCCACATTGCCTTAATAAATATGTAGGCAATGTGGGGCTTATTAGGTATATTAAAAAATGATTCTTTATAATAATGTCTGTATTTGGGCGTATACTATTCAAACAATCCTCCAGAATATGTGTTGCGTCCCATGTGCTCGTAGGCAAGTGGGGTAGCCATACGTCCGCGAGGAGTACGCTTTATGAAGCCTTCCATGATGAGGTAAGGCTCATATACCTCTTCTATAGTTCCTGCATCTTCGCCAATGGCAGTACCGATGGTAGACAATCCAACAGGACCACCCTTGAACTTATCGATGATGGTGAGGAGAATCTTGTTGTCGATCTCGTCAAGACCATATTGGTCGATGTTTAATGCCCTTAAGGATAGGTTGGCAATATCGCAAGTTATGGTGCCATTTCCTTTTACCTGAGCAAAGTCGCGCACACGGCGGAGTAGGGAATTGGCAATACGAGGCGTACCACGTGAGCGACGAGCTATCTCTAATGCTGCATCATCTTCGATAGGCACACGCATAAGCATGGCGCTACGCTTGATGATTCGCTGTAGCGTTTCGGGATCGTAGTATTCCAAGTGCATATTGATGCCGAAACGAGCTCTCAGAGGTGCTGTGAGCATGCCGCTACGAGTGGTTGCACCAACGAGGGTGAAAGGGTTTAGGTCTATCTGTATGCTTCGTGCCGATGGACCTTTGTCTATCATGATGTCTATACGATAGTCTTCCATAGCAGAATACAGGTATTCTTCCACTATAGGCGACAAGCGATGAATCTCGTCGATAAATAGCACATCGTTAGGTTCAAGCGATGTTAGTATACCTGCCAAGTCGCCCGGCTTGTCTAATACAGGTCCGCTTGTTATCTTAAAACCTACGCCAAGTTCGTTGGCTATGATATTGCTAAGAGTTGTCTTGCCGAGTCCTGGAGGACCATATAATAAGGTATGGTCGAGAGGCTCGCCACGATATTTGGCAGCTTCAACGAATATCTCAAGGTTTTCTACCACCTTGGGCTGTCCGTTGAAATCGTCAAATCTCAGAGGTCGCAAGGCATTTTCAAATTCTTTTTCGCCCTTGCTGAGCCTTTCTTCGTGTATGTCGAAATCTTCTGTCATTTAATTGTCTATGTGTATTATGCAACTGCAAAAGTAAGGCTTTTATTTCATATCACCAAATGAGCAGTCATTTCACTTTCTTAAATCCGACTGTCTTTATGCCATTATCAGATGGCACACACCACCAGCCATGCTCTTCACCATGCCTTTCATTTCGAGAGTGAACATTAGCGACGACACTTTGCCTATAGCGAAGCCCGACTTTGCAGACAAAAGATTTATCTGTAGGTCGTTGGTTGTGGTGAGGATGTCTACTATATGTTGCTCGTCGGCAGAAAGGTCGGGGAACAGCTGTCTTTCTATACCCTGCTTCTTGGCTTCTCTGAGCTTAGCATCATTCTCCCAGCCCATGGCGTTGACGAAGTCTTGTGCCGAAGTTATCAGTTGTGCCTTGTTGTCTCTGATAAGGTTGTTGCAACCTATGCTATAAGGCAATCCTATGTTGCCAGGAAATGCAAACACATCCCTGCCATAGCTGTTTGCTATGCCCGTGGTGATAAGTCCGCCGCCCTTTTCTGCGCTCTCTACTATGATACAAGCATCGCTCATTCCTGCCACAATACGGTTTCGCCTAACGAAGTTCACCTTGTCGGCATTGGTGTTGATAGGAAATTCTGTTAGCAGTCCTCCTTGTTTCACCATCTTGGCTGCCGTATCACGATGGCCTGAAGGATAGATGGTGTCGAGACCATGAGCCAATACGCCTATAGTCTCCATGCCTGCAGCCAAAGCGTTGCGATGGGCACAGATGTCTATGCCATAGGCAAGTCCGCTAACTATCAATGTGTCGGGGCATGCTATCTGCAGCTCTTTGGTAAACTTCTGGATGATATCCTGGCCGTAGGCAGTAGCATGGCGAGTGCCTATGATACAGATTATTCGTTTGGCGTTGAGGTCGGCATTGCCCATATAATAAAGCATCACAGGAGCATCAGGACATTCAGCCAAGCGCTGAGGATAGAGTGGGGAGCTTATGGCAAGCGGTTTGATGCCATTATCCAAATCCCATTGCAGTTCGCTCTCTGCCCATTTCCTGTGGCTCTCAGCATTCTTGAAAGCTTTCACCAGGCGTGGCGTAGCTTCAGGTATCAGCTGCTTGATGTCGCCACTTGCCTCGATAATCTGCGTTGCCGAGCCAGCTTGCGCATACAGCTCGTGTAGCCCCGTGAGGTTATAGTAGCCGATGCGCGACAAGATCATCGCATTTAGCGTTTCTTTGATATCTATATCCATGATGATAGTGGTGGAGCTTTATTCCATAGAAGATGCGAAGTAAGGCGCAAAAGCCTTATCGTATTCCTCGCTATTACCTAATTTGCCATTTATGAGGCATACCAATTCTACCGTGGCGCGACAAGATAGCTTATTATCAGCCTCGCGGATGATATCTTGGTGGAATATATATCTCACCCCTTGTTTCTCTATCCAGAGCTTCGATATCATAACGTCGTCGCAACGTAGAGGCACCTTGTATTGTAAGTTCATACGTGCCACAACAGCATCTACACCCTTCTCGTGCATCTTGGCAAAGCTTAGTCCTGCTTCGCGTAGAAACAAGTGGCGTGTATGCTCCATATAGTGTAGATAGTTGGCGTTGTTTACTATACCTTCGATGTCGCACTCATAGTCGCGAACCTCAATCTTTGTTTCAAATATATATTTACTCATATCTTTTTTACTTTTCTACTTTTTTACCTTTTTACCTTTTTACCTTTTTACTCTTTTACCTTTTTACCTTTCAAATATTCATATCCTATTCGGCAACGTAGGCAGTCTTTGCGGTCGCAATATACCTTTTTTAGTTGTATTAATGCTTGTGAGTCGGAAGCGGTATCGGCATGCAGTCCAACCTCTTGCCACATCCTCACCACCATATTGTTCTCCACCTTCAATTGGTCGAGCAATTCGAAAGCCCTGTCGCATAGCTCCTCTTTGCCTTTGTATCTGCCGAAAGCAAATAATATTGGAACCACAACATTTATTATCAGCACATTTATCGATTGCTTCGACATTTGCTTGGTGTTCTTAGTGCTTTCTTGTCCGAAGTTGTAATGCGTCTGCCAATAGTCGGTAGGCGTGGTTGCAAATAGCGATTGCAGAGCCTTGATATCCTTGCATTCCAACAGCTGACTAAGATTAGCCTTACGAGCGAAATAGAGATTTGCCAATTGCGATATTCTTATCTGCGGAAAGTTCTGCGGATGAAGCCTTAGAAATCGCCATAGCTTGTAGTCTATAGGTTTCATAGAGAATTTGTGCGACAGATATTTATATTCTCTGCACAATTCTATGTAGTGAGCATCTGCAGCAGCCTCTTCTCTATACCTTTCGGGTATGGCTCTTGGGTCTAATAGTCCTGCTTGACCTAAGAATATAGCTTCTATCTGCATTATGTCGTCGCGATGGTGAGCCACACTCGATAGTGGAACATTTTCAGCCCATGTCTCAAAGGCATCGCTATTTATGCCGAAGCCAAAATATCGGGCAAGGGTAATGAAGTAGGCATCCTCCCACGAACCATTACACTTCTTCAATCTTTCCGTTATGGCGTCAGTCTTCTGCTCCAATCGTTCTGTCACCAAGGCGCTCATCCACGAGTGGACAGTTAGCGAACTTAGTTCCGGCACAATTTTATAGCATGGCGGATAACTGTCGGTAGAAAGCAAGTCTTTGTAGTTGTCTGCCACGCTCTTTGGTACCTTTATCTCAAGTTGAGGCAGTAGTCTGCCGTTGGAAGTCTTTACAGCCGAGTTGGCAACTTCCACCACGTGTAGTATCACGTTGTCGTATCTTGGATCTTTGTCGTGATTGTGCAGATACCAGTCTGTCGACTTGTCGTGTATCTCAATATTTCCCACCCACATGGTGCCGTCAATCTTCACTTTGGCATTAAAGAAGTCGGGACCTGCATTGGTGTTATGCAGTCCAGTATCAATTATTTCTACCTCTTTGCCTTCGGTAGTGGTGAGGTCGTAAGGTTGGAAAAGTTTATGTTTCCAGCAGTAGTGCAGTAGTTGTTCCATAAACCGATAGATGTTAATAATGTTGCAAAAATACAAAAAATAATCCTTAAGTAAAGACTTATTGTATGTTTTTCTTTTGCTATTTCACCTAATTAGCTTATCTTTGCATGCAAAATACTGACATATCGCACGTTAGGCAGATATGTCTGCAAACAATATTGAACATAAAATACAAAAAACATGAAAATTGCATTGATAGGCTACGGCAAGATGGGCAAGATGATTGAGCAGATTGCTAAAGATCGTGGACACGAGATAGTAAGCATTATAGATGTAGACAACCAAGAGGATTTCGATTCTCCAGAATTTGCTTCGGCTGATGTTGCCATAGAGTTTACAGCTCCACAGGCTGCTTATGGCAACTATCTTCGCGCTTTTGCACATAATGTGAAGGTGGTTTCCGGTTCTACAGGATGGATGAAAGAACATGGCGACGATGTTCGTCGTATGTGTACCGAAGAGGGTCAGACTCTTTTCTGGGCTTCTAATTTCTCTATTGGTGTAGCCATCTTCTCTGCCGTAAACAGATATTTGGCTAAGATTATGAATGGCTTCGAGCAGTATGATGTGAAGATGGAGGAAACACACCACATCCATAAGCTTGATGCTCCAAGTGGTACTGCCATCACTCTTGCTGAAGAGATTGTTGAGAATCTCGATAGAAAGACCGATTGGGTGAAAGGTGCTGTCAACTGGCCTGATTCTCCAGAGAAGAATGAGGCGGCTCATGAGGCTAAGCCTACAGACATTGTTATCGATGCTGTTCGTCGCGACGAGGTGCCAGGCATTCACGAGATAACCTACGACTCTGATGCCGATGCCATCACTATCTGTCATAATGCACACTCTCGTAAGGGCTTTGCTCTTGGTGCTGTATTGGCAGCTGAATATACCAAGGATCACAACGGATTGCTTACAACAAGCGATTTGTTTAAGTTTTAATACCATTAAGCCTTCCACTCTTCAATAACGATAAGCGATAGTGGATTGGCTTCATAACAATAATATATTGCTCTTTAGCACATTACAAAACAGAAATGATTGATAAGCAAAAGAAACAACTGAATATGAAGGTGCAATGGACCAAGTTGTCTATTGTGTTAGCCTTGTATCTACTCTTCTTGTTGTGGGTGAAAAGCTGGTGGGGACTTCTCGTAGTTCCTTTCATCTTCGATGTTTATATCACTAAGAAGATACGTTGGCAATGGTGGAAAGACTCAGAAGGACCTGTAAGGTTCATCATGTCGTGGGTAGACGCTCTTGTGTTTGCTCTTGTGGCAGTATATTTCATCCATCTGTTCTTCTTCCAGAACTTCGTAATACCATCTTCTTCTTTGGAGAAGAGCCTTCTTACAGGCGACTATCTGTTTGTTTCTAAGGTTAGCTACGGACCTCGCATTCCGCAGACTCCACTCACTATGCCTATGACACAGCATACCTTGCCTATCTTCAACTGCAAGAGCTATATCGAATATCCTCATTGGGATTATCGCAGAGTGAAAGGTTTGGGCAATGTGAAACTCAACGATATCGTGGTGTTCAACTATCCTGCTGGCGACTCTATCCTTACAGAGCCTGCTTATGCCAACGACTATTATAACATGTGTTATGGCTTTGGTGAAGATTTGTATCGCCAGATTTATCCTGACGCTCCATCGCCTGCCGACCTTAACCCAGCTCAGCAATACGAATACTTTAAGACCGTATATGCTATGGGACGCAACTATATTGCCAACAACCCTGTGCAATATGGTAGCATCGACTCTCGTCCTACCGACCGTCGCGAGAACTATGTTAAGCGTTGTGTAGGTTTGCCTGGTCAGACCCTGCAGATAAAGAACAAGATTGTTTATCTTGATGGCAAGGCCAATAAGGAACCGGAGAATGTGCAATATACATATCTTATCAAGCTCAACAATATGTCGATGGTTGATTTCATGGCAGAAAAATATGATGAGCTACGCAAAGACCTTGGTATCACCAACGAAGACATAAGCTCGTTGTCACGCCTTCATGGTTCAGATGTAGATAGTCGCTATCTGCTCAATGGCGCTATCTTGCAGCAGTTTGATGGCTATATGCCTTTGACAAAGCGTGCTGCCAACGAATTGAAGAAGCAAAAGATTGTTTCTGCTATTCGTCAGGTCACAGACAAGGATATCTATTCAGGTTCGCTATATCCTCAGAATGCCGTAACTGGTTGGACTCGCGACAACTACGGTCCTATCTGGATTCCTAAGAAGGGCGAGACTGTTCATCTCTCTATGAGCAACATCGCTATCTACGAGCGTCCTATCAAGGTATACGAAGGCAATAGCCTCGACGTTAAGAACGGTCAGATTTATATTAATGGTAAGCTTGCTAATAGCTATACCTTTAAGCTCGATTATTATTGGATGATGGGCGACAACCGTCATAATTCTGCCGACTCTCGTTATTGGGGATTTGTGCCAGAAGACCATGTGGTTGGTAAACCAATATTCATTTGGTGGTCAAGCGACCCTGATAGAAATGGCTTTGGTGGTATTCGCTGGAGCCGATTGTTTAACTTTGTAGACAATATAAAATAAATATTTTGAACCAAGCGCTCAAAACACTTTTGGCGCTATTTGTGGCAGCAATAGTGATGCTCGCCATTCGCGCCTATGTATTTACCATCTATACGGTACCCGTGAATGTGGACATCCATATTCACAAGGGTGACCGCGTAGGGGTGCTTCATTGGCTCTGTTCTGACATAGAACGAGGCGATGTTGTGGTGTTTGGCGACTCTATAAAGCAGATAGGAAAGATAAAGGCGGTGCCTGGCGACTCGGTTGTTGTGAATGGAGAAAAATATCTTATTCCTCATCAATGTTGCCATCGTTGCAAGAGTACCGACTGCCATACCTACTTACTTAATGTAGGTACAACAGAGATGCTCGTGCAGAAACACGACGTGCTTGGCAAGGCATGGCGACTTTATTGATGCTTGGTCATTATATTTATTGATTTCTTCCCCTTAAAATAACTATTGTTATTCATTTGCAACTCATGCAGACAGCTCTCCTTTCATCTACATATTTCGGTCCTATACAATGGTATCAGAAGCTTTTTAGATACCAACGGTGTATAGTGGAACAGCACGACAACTTTATCAAGCAGACTTATCGCAACCGTTGTGTTATCTCGGCTACACAAGGTGTGCAGGCTTTGTCGATACCTGTAGAACCTGCTCCGCAGACTTCTGTAAGTGGAAAGGTAGCTATGAAGGATGTTCGCATCAGCGACCATGGCAACTGGCGCCATCTGCATTGGAATGCTTTAACGTCAGCTTATGGCGAGAGCCCTTTCTTTGAATATTACGAGGATGATATTCGTCCGTTCTTTGAGAAACAATACACGTTTTTGCTCGATTTCAATATGGAGACCACAGCAAAAATGTGTGAACTATTGGATATAGAGCCTAATATCGTGCTGTCAGAGGAATATCTTTCGGCAGATGCTCTTACGCAATCATCGGCTAACGGCGATGTCGTTAGCGACTTCCGTGATGCTATCCGTCCTAAGCGTCCGTTAGAAGACCTTGAGTTCTCTCCAAAACCTTATTATCAAGTGTTTAGCCAGAAGCATGGCTTCCTGCCAAACCTTTCTATCCTCGACCTTCTTTTTAACGAAGGAAACGAATCTGTGTTGTTCTTATAGCTGAATGATAGGATAAATACCTTAATTTTATACATTTAGATAAATATTTGGCAAAAACTTGCTGATATTAAAATAATTTATTTAACTTTACTGCCGATATTTATTAACTAAAAACTATATCGGTATGAAAACAAGACATTTTTCTGTAGCAGCATTGATTCTTGCTACATCTTTCTTTGCAAGTTCTTGCGTAGGTTCTTTCGGACTTTTCAACAAACTAGCTCAATGGAATAAGTCGGCTACAAGCTCTAAGTTCCTCAACGAAATCATCTTCATCATCATATCTCCAGCTTATGCTGTTTGCTCACTTGCTGATGTTGTTGTTTTCAACTCTATCGAGTTCTGGACAGGTAGCAACCCTATGGCACATAATGTAGGCAAGACAATCGACGTAATGGGTCAGGACGGCAAGTATTATGCTGTGACATATCTTAAGAACGGTTATGAAGTAAAAGCTCCTACAGGCGAAATAACAAACTTCCTTTACGACAAGAATACTGATTCTTGGTCACAGGTTGTTGATGGCAAGACAGTAGAGATGTTCCGTTTCAACCATGATGGTACTATCAAGGTTAATGTAAACGGCAAGTCTATGGATGTCGCTCTCGACGAATCAGGCGTTTACGAGGTAGCTTCTGCTGCAGGCAAGAGCATGCTTTGGGCAAGCAGATAATAATAGCTTTTATAATAAACAAATAAGTGGTAGTTCGAATCATTCGAACTACCACTTATTTGTTTATATAATATAGGCATTCTACTAAAACTCTATAATATTCTCTCCTTTCCAATCGGTATTGGCAGAGATGCTGAATTTATAATTGTCGGCTGCTGTTGGTGGAGTTATATTGGTAAAGAAGCTACCTTTATAGCGTGTAATCACATTTTTGCTCACAGGAACTTCTTCAAATGACCTCATACATATAGTCTCGCCCGAAGCATCGAGAGCTGTTACTGTCATCTTTAGCTTCTTATCTTCCGACTGTGGAAATGTATATACCTCGTATGTGTTTACACCAGCCTGTATATTCCTTATTTCCGTCTGTCTGCTGTTCACGGCTCCTGCTCCAGTAAAACCGCTAAGGGTAGACGAACCGCCTGTATAATAGAACTTCAGTTGCTTAACATTTTCAGGTATCTCGTCGGTTATTTCGAGGCGGAACATGGCAGTAACTCTTTCCATTACCACATCTATATTGTTGCCGCCAGCCTGCAACTCAATCTCTTTATAATAATGGAAAGTATCCGATAGTTTGCCATCAAACGTAATCTTGTTTATATCTGTCGTTGTGGCATTCTTTTCGTTTGAATGGGCAACGACAACCAGATAGTATTTACCTTCAGCCAATTTTATTGTTACATCAGCAAAATCGGCATCTGTAGATTTCTTATTTACCGAGTATACTCTTTGACCTTCTTCGTTGTAAAGAGATATAGTAAGTTTTGTACATACATTGCCTATTGGCTCTATGGCTCGTGTGCCCTTAGCGGTAGCATCCTGATAGTTTGCATCTGCTATTCCGCCTATGTGTATAGAAAGGCTTGCATTGCCTGTAGAAGAAGGTTGAGATGTTGGTGGTTCTTTGCTTAGTAGTTCGTCGAGCGATACTTTTTCGCATGAAGCCAAAGCCATAGATAAAGCTAAAAGACCTATTAGTTTTATGTGTTTCATGATATAAGTTTGTGTGTTAGTTTTTAGTGTTATTATCGCACCAAAGTTACAACTAATAATTGAATATATCCCTATTTGTTGAGAGTTTTTTCTCTATTCTCATGTAAAAAACTATTTTTTCCTGACTTCGTCATCGTGTCACCCAAAAATCTTCGTCAAAGAGTTTAGCTATTTTCTGATGCCTTGCCATCAGCATTGTTTGGGTGTAAACCTCCTTGTTCAGAGGTAGCTTAATTTGTATTGTCGTGATTGTCTTTGCCAATGCAAGCACCTTGTCCACGCTCATCTTAATCTCTGAGACTTTCAGCATGCGCTCCAATTCCTTGTACACTTTCAAAGCCACAAAGCAGATGCATATATGGGCTTCGATGCGTTTGCGTGTAAAATGAAACATGGGGCGTATCTCTATCTTTGATTTGGCTATACGGAAAGCCCGTTCTACGTGCCAAAGGTTGTGATATGCTGTATATACATCCTGTATTGGTATATCCGTATTGGTGAGATATCCTTTTAGCCCGTCCCATTTGGAGTCGTCGGCAACACGGTCATAGTTGATGGCGACTTTCACCT
>OKRS01000903.1_pt1 | contig 21277 bp, 7 predicted proteins | sample 1601191 | NCBI WGS metagenome assembly OKRS01 (sample SAMEA3541509, study PRJEB24748) | human gut metagenome | biome: human gut; feature: human-associated habitat; material: faeces | place: China | collected 2012
GGTTGTCCTTGTCGAGGAACTGCTTTGTGATGTAGCCCTCTGTGAGCTCCAAGTAACGTGTACCCTTAGCTACTGTGCCGTAGAGAGTACCTGTCTGTGAACGGAGACCCTTACCAAGGTCCTCAAGACCTGCACCGATTACGAGGCCGCCCTCAGAGAATGCGCTCTGTGTACGTCCGTAAACGATCTGGAGGAAGAGCTCGCGCATAGCAGTATTGATGGCGTCGCAAACGAGGTCAGTGTTAAGAGCCTCGAGGATGGTCTTGCCGGGAAGAATCTCAGAAGCCATAGCTGCAGAGTGAGTCATACCGGTGCAACCGATAGTCTCAACAAGAGCCTCCTGGATGACGCCGTCCTTTACGTTCAGAGAGAGCTTGCAAGCACCCTGCTGAGGAGCACACCAACCCACACCGTGAGTATAACCAGAAATATCCTTAATCTCCTTGGCGTAGATCCATTTTCCTTCTTCAGGAATTGGAGCCGGTCCGTGGTTAGGACCCTTTGCGACAACGCACATGTTGTCTACTTCTTTTGAATAAATCATAATCGGTATAATAAAATAAATTATTAATGTAAAAGTCTTATCCATACGCGAGCGATGCTATATCCTATATATAATAAGGTATAGACGCTCTACTCATTTACGTTTACAAAATTACAAAAAAAGACTTAGACAATACCTATTTCAAGGTACTTTTTTGTTTGTATTTCAGTATTTTCACTTCTCAACAGCAAAAAGCAGTAACAGCCTGTTAAAAAAACATGCTGTTACTGCTTCTCTTAATTTGTCATTATTACCTTACGGCAATCTTCTCTGCCTTACCGTTTCTCACGCGGATGTAGACGCCGGCTGCTTTTGGCTTCTGTTTCAAGGCACAACCATCGTAGGTATACCATTTTTCATCAGCCTCACTGCTTTCCACTTCCACGATACTTGTCGTAATCGAGCGTTCATCGAAAGCAATTTCAAAAGGATTCTTCCTATTGCCTACCACAGCGTCGTCAGAATACTCCAGCGTATTGTCGGAAATCAGGATGTCTGCTCCATACTTTATTCTGAAAGTCAGTTTCTCGACAGACTCACCAGGAATTGTCAGGAAGACGATGCCGTCACTGTCAGTCGTTCCAGTGGTACGACACTCGCTACCGGCAAACACTCCCGTCTCGCATTCAGCAAGCGGTTTTCCACAATAAACGACGCGGGCAACGACGGTCATATTGCCAGGATACTTACTGTCATCCACCGGATTGAATACTGTCATCGTTACTGGCAGGTACTCCATTGCGGCGGCCTTCGCCTTTGCCATGCTCTTCGGATATGAGAAAGAGCGGTCGGCATCAGCCTTGCTAAGATACATATAACCTTGCGACGGAACAAGAGCCTGCAGGGTGCCTGCCCATTCGTAACCATCGAAGATAGCGAAGCCTGACTTACCCTTTACAAGGTCACCGTCTACGGGATTGAGCGAAGCGAATGCATCACCAAGGCTTATGGCTGCCGTACCGTTGTATGCCAGCCAGTTCCAGCCATTCCTTACGGTAATCGTACGCTCTGAGTCTGTCGGAGACAAACCGATGACTGAAAGCTCCTCGGCATTGTTCATAAGCACTTTATACATCTCCCGGTTGTTCATCAGGATGTCCCCACCGTCCCAGAGGTTCTCGTATCTCATGATGGAGCGCTTCTTGCTCTTCACCACATCAACGCTGCCGGATATCGTCGACATCAAAGAAGTGGCATTCATATCGTTGGCCACTACAGAGAGAGACATCCAGTTCCATCCCTCACCCAGGGTCATCGTCTGTTCTATCATTTCAAGAGCGTCAAGGACCACAGGCTCCTGGAATGAGCCAAACACTCCACTGACATTGAAGTCTATGTCACGGCTTGTCTTTACCATAGGCCATACGGTTCCCGTGGAAGCATCATACACTCTGAACGTCACGTTCTTGTTCTTGTCGTCAGCATTGCCTGCAATGTCGAGCATGACAAAATAGTCATCGTAGCGCTTGTTGTAAACAGGATGAGCCACGCCTCTACACTCACCGTCTACGAATGCCGCAACAATGTCATCAGGGTCGTTTGACGTAATGCCCTGTATAGACAGACTTCCTACAAGATTCATCGAACTTGAATACTTGCCGTTATCAACTGTCCATGTGGGAACACTTCCCCTGACGTTCAGTTCGAGAGTCAGCGGTACGGCAATGTCGTCAGAGTTGACGAGATAGACTGTCTCCGAATATCTGCCGACCGGACAACTCTTGGCGACGGTGAAACATACAGTCTGCTGCGACAGCGGCGACAGCATACCTGATGTAGCGTCAGCCTTGAGCCATTGTGGCAGGTTGCTGATGGTCCATTCCTGCTGAGTTCCGCCCTTGTTCACAATGACAGCACTGAAGGTCGACTGCTGACCTACCTCCTGTTCCATAGCAACATTGTCCTCCATCCATGAAAGAGCGTTGCGGTGTACATAAGCCGACCAGCACACTGGCTCGCAGTAGTTGCCGTTGACATCCTTGACGCGCTTAACCCTGAAGTTAAGAGTACATCCCTCAATCCGAGCCGGAGCCTCGTCAATGTTGATCACAATCTTTTCGTTGCTTGCAGTAAACGAGAACGGCACATTGGTCTCCACCGGTTTCTCCTTAAGAGCAGGAGCCACATCTGAGAACACAAGTCCTGATGAAGATCCGACCATCCTTCTCGTCATATTCATGGCGACTATACATGTATCGACAGGAACGGTCTGCAGCTGATTGCCGCTATCAAGGATTTTTGTTTCAAACGGGAAGTAAGCCACGAGTCCGGTCTCCTTTCCGGTGAGCCTCAGCTTGCGGTTGTCCGCCAGGGTGGAAGCATCCAGAGTGGCGTTCCACACCCTCACCTCGTCAATGCCACCTTTCAGACGGCGGTCGTAAACGTAAGTCTGATCCGGATTCACACGTCTGCGCACTCCGACAAAGATTGAGTCAGAGTTAAGCGAACCGACATTTCGTGACGACAATGACAATGCACGCTGTCCGTCAACATAAAGGGATGTGTTTCCGGAGCGAAGCACATTCAGCGCGATATGATGCCACTGGTTATCGGCAACATCAATCGTTGAAGTCTGCTGCACGTTGTCAGAAGCCGTCAGTCTGATCTGTCCGTTCTTGTCTGTCCACACGTCAATGTCGCCCATCTGCAGAATCTGAGCCTCAGCCTGCTGTTTTCCTGCCTTTACCCACAGCTCCACAGCTCTGTTGTCCTCTGTTCCGACAGCCAGGTCGCCAGCGAAGAAAGCAAGATGAGTGTTACCGTCAAGACTGACAGCTTTGTTCACGTTGTTCAGATACCATGTATCGCCGGTTGCCACGAGATGACGGTTACGCGCATAGTCGTTAATCAGCGTGCCGTCGCCCTCATCCATTTTCCAGTAACCTATGAGATGAGCCGTAGAAGGCATCTTGGTTAGCTGGCGTTGGCGCTGAGCCTCTGTGTTGTCGTGTGCGACGTCCCACAAAGTCAGTTCATGAATAGCGCCTTTCAGATTCTCGCCTACCGACAGAGTGCCTGCTCCGTTGTAAGCCTCCGTAACGCAATCTCTGAACAGGTCCTTGGTCTGAGCCGTAGCCTCATCAGCCACGGTAGCGTTAAGCAGACCGCCGTTGCCGTCACGCTTATAGCTCACCGTGAGGTAGCACCATGAGTCCTGCGGCACTGTCTCCGACGAAGTGAAGGTGTCGTTGCCGACAGACAGCACGAGATGCATGCCACGGTCGAGAGCAATCTTGAATTTCTCCGTTCCGTTGCCATGAGACAGTACCGTACCTTCGCCCGTAGCCTTCAGCCACATATCCGTAGAGAAGTCCTTTTCGGCAAGCGAGAACGAAGCCTCAGTGGCAGCAGCCAACTCCTTGCCCTGCATGGCAAACGCCGTATTGTGGGCAATTTCCGATCCGTTGAGCACACCGGTTATCTCGAAGTTGCCGTCGTTGCTCAATGCTCCCTTCACGATTTCCTCATTAAAGGTCACGCTTATATCGTCAGCGATGTCCAGGATGCCGTTGGAAGGTTGTGGCAATCCGAGCGGTTTCGGTTTCACCATATCCTTTGCAATCAGTATCTCGTTGCTGGAGCGTGCCACTTCGTCTCCGCCGTATGAGCTGACGGAAAGCACTCTGAAGCGATAGTTGCCGTCGGCAAGACCGTGCATATTATAATTATACACGACATGCGGCACGTTAGGCAGCAGCTCATTATTGACGGTGAGGTTTTTCGGGTCGACAACATACTCCTTCAGCGTTAGCCAGTCGGACGCTCCCGGTGCGTAAGTCTGAATGCGGAAAGCCTTCAGTCCCGGATAAGTTCTGTCAAACTGGTTGAAGGTTATTCCGAGCGTGTCACTTGTTATAGTGTTCACTACGTTCTTATCGAGAGCCATATTGACAGCAGACGACGAAGGCATGAAGTCGGCTGATATATAAACCGTGTCGGCTATCACGTCCCACGTGCCGGAACTGTCATACTGATACTGCGACGCAAGCACAATGGCGATGCTGTCAAACTGGAGTTGTCCCTGGTTGGTCTGCTCCAGCTGCAACTGCTTGACGACAGTCTCCGTAGCCGGCACTTTTATCAGTCTGCCCTCGGTAAGCACCTTGCCGTCGATGGATATCTTGGCACCGTTGGCATTGTTCTCGTCATTTGAGATAAGACGGAAATACACATCATCCTGGGTTTCGGAGTTGTTGCGCAGCTGCAGCGTGAAGTTGGCAGCACCGCCGGTAGGCACATTGCTCACCTTCGACCACTTCATGTTGTCAACCATAATCTCCGGCACCTCTATCTGTTGTGTGGCCTCCATAATGACCTTCTCTCCGGGCTTGTAGTAAGACGTACGCACTTCGCCCTCGTAAGGTGCGGAGGTCTGTCCTGCCATAGTTCGGAATATCGGTCCCCAGTTGTCATACTGATAGACGTCCACCGACAAGGCATCACCATCACCATCCTCAGCGAGTGTGTAGGTAAAGTTAGACGACTGCGTGGTCGACTCTTCGTCATACTTGTGTGTTCCGCCTCCGGAATTGTTCTCAAGGATGGCCTCAAAACCGAAACCGTTTACGATCATACCCGTGCTCAGAACCAAATGAACAAGACCCATCGTGGTCTGTTCGCTGCTCTTTGTGTAAGTGGAGTCCACCGTCTGGCTCATCGTAAGCGACGAACCTGAGTCGAACGAGAAGTTGTTGGTGCGATACTTTGAAGCCTGTTCGTTGGCAAGCACCTTCTGCTGCTCGTTGGTCTTGAGATGCAGATACCAGTTCTTGATGGCGTTGTTCATGTCGCTCACCTCGTCAACGAACTTCTTGGTGGGATCCACGCCTTGAGGCATTACCATCCTGTATGACGGTCCTACGGAAGAAGGTTGTGGGCAGAGGCCCTCTTCTTCCGACCATACGTCGGCATCGTCATTGTCTGAGCCGAACCTTTCGTCTGTCGGTTCCAAAGCCGTGACATACACCGGTTTGTCGGTAGTGTTGACGTAACTGTCAACTGATTCTGCCGGCAGGGTGATGAGCAGGCTGTTTCTCACTTTCTCAAGGTTGGGCAGCAGCGTGTTCTCTATATAGTTGGCAGAATACATAAACTCCGTGTCATAATCCAGTCCTGTAATGGTTATGGCATGACAGTCGAGCTTGGCCTTGTCCTGTCCTGTGCCGTCACGCAGCAGTGTCACCTCATTGGCGTCTCCGAAGACCAGATTGGTGGACGAACCTACGAACACGTCGTCCTGTGCACCGACGTATGCCGGATCGGAAGATGTGGATATCGTACGTTCTGTCGTAATGGAGCGAGTCCAGCTCGTTGCGTTCTCGCCCTCGGTGGTAACAATCATACCTGCCTCCTCGTCGTGCTTCGTTTCGGAGCGTGCCTCTGTCATCCAGCCCACGGCACCAGTAGCAATGGTTATACACCATCCGAGTTTTGCCAAGGCAGTGGTGTTTGTCTGTGAAAAATACACACTGCCTCGTGTCTTGATATGGTTCACCGTGGTACCCTTTGTCCATGACGCACTCGACACAGAACCGGGCGGGTCTCTCAGAATCATCTCCAAGACATTAGGTCCTCTGGTGACGAAGTTGTTGCCGGTAGGCTTTGAGCCGAGGATAACAGCCTCCAGACCGTTCTCCCTCCACTTTTTCGAGACGCCGTCCACTTCATAATAGAATTGTATTGCCTTTGTGAACGGGCTGGTGGTATTGGGGCTTCCTGCCTTCCATGTATAGGTGAACGTACCCTTGTCGTCGAGTTGTATCTGGCTGGTCTTCACCCCTTCTTCATCTTCATCCTCACTGTTGTCATAGACCGCCTGGTCTGCCGACAGGGCATTGCTGATAAGCACCTTGGTACTGTCAAGCGGAACTTTCTCGTAGACATACATGCCGTCGTCGTCCTTCTTGTCGTAGTTGGTATACTCCTCATACGCCTCAAGCTTGAAAGTATACTTGTCAAGGGCGTTGAACAGCGGATAGCCGTAATTATATTTCGCAGTACTTATGTAGGTCTGCGGATCCATAGTTTCTTCATACACCGTAGCGTCGAAGTTGCCCTGTGCATCATACACATTATATGTTCTGATGCCGAACGCACCGATATTGTTGTCGGTCTGCGTCACGTTGAACACCGGCTCCGTATGCCAGGCATAGTTGAATGCCTTGTTGTATCTGTACACCTTCAGTTCTCCGTCCACAGACACGGTGTCGGTCTCTACGTGCAGCGGGTCGGAGAGGTCAATGGAATAGTTCTGCTTTATGAGGTTTTCGCCATTAAACGGATTGTCCGTGTTGTTCCCGGCAAACTTCACCTCCTGAAGTGCATACCTCAGCGGCGGAAGCATCGCCGAAAATTCTCCTGTCTTCGGGTCAGTCTTGATATAGGCGAAACTGCTGTAGTTGGCTGCTCCGCGGTAAGACTCGCTGCTTATCAATGGGGTCTGGGAAGTAACGTCCAGGCGGTTCTTGTTCTCCTCCACCTTATAGATGCCGTTATCCTTCACGGTCACGGCATTGAAGATGGCCTGTCCGTTGTTCGTATCCAGACACTCGAGCGTGATGAGGGTCTGTCCGATATTGTTGTTGCTCAGACCGAAGCCCACGTTCTTTTTCATTTCATGCAGGCCGCCGGCTATACGTCCCGTGAAGTTAACGAGCGTAGAATCGTTGAATTGCAGGTTGCTTATCGGCTGTTCGCAGAGGAACGTGGTGCCGATGCCCTGAGGATCTTCCGGATAGCGTCCGTTGCCCACGAACACGTGGCCTTCCTTACTCAGCTCTATATAGTGTCTGCCGATAGGCACGCTTACGCTGAACGTTCCGTCGCTTGAGGTCTGTGCCAGTTTGCCGTTGTTGCTTGCCGCCTTGCCGTCTACGTATACGGTGCAGCCCTCAACGGGGATTGTGGTATTGGCATAATAAACCTTTCCGCTGACGGGGAAGGACGACTGGTCGCTGAAGTCCACACCGCTATAGACAAGCGACGAGGCACTTACATAACGGCTGGAATAAATCGGCGAGAAGGAATGGGTGCCTAACTGCGGCGTGATGGTGTATGTCGTTCCCGAGCCGTTGAACGGCACTCCTCTCAGAGTATAGTTTCCCTGCGAGTCGGTCACGGCAAAGAGGCTGAGCATGTTTGCCGGCGGCAATGTGCCAGACACCTTACACAGCTTGATATTGCCGTGATGAGCGTTAGCCACGCCGTTGGTCTTCGAGTAGTCGTAAGCCGTAAGCTGGTCTTCGATGCCTTCGTCTACGGGCCAGTAGATAAAGAGGCCGTCCTCCACTCCGCTGAGCGGGTGGTTATAGTTTTCTTTTATCTCTTCTTCCGTAAGGGCTTTGCCGCTGAAAAGGCGCATCTCGTCGATGTAGCCTGCGAAACAGCTCTTCTGGTCGTTCTCCGATGCCGTACCGCCAAAGCAGACAGCATCCACGGACGCAGCAAGGTTGCCGGCAGCATTGGTGTAAGTGCTGATGCTGTCGTTATCGTCTATGAGCGTCACTCTGAATCCGGACAGCGAGTCGCAGGAAAGGGTTACTGACGTGAAGCAGCTCTCCTTCAGCCACAGACCGGTGTTTGCCGATGTGCTGCCGGTTTCGAGGAAGAGCGGATAACGGTTGCCTGTCTTTGTGCCGAGCGAAAGTCTGTGTCGGTCGCCAAGACTGAATATCACGGCGTTGCCGTCAGTCATGTCTATCTGGGATGCCGGACTGACGAGCAGCTGTGCCGTGTAGGCACGCGCAAACTTTCCCTTCTCCTCATCGCTGAAAGTCTGTCTCACGCCGGAGCCGGCTCCGCTTGTCTGTAGCGTATAGAACTGTTCCGTGTCTTTCTGTCCGTCACTCTTGGTGAGCACCACCTTTACGCCTGCCACAGCCGTTCCCTGATCGTAGCTGATACGTCCGGAGAGGGTTCCGGTGCTGCGGCAGAAGCCGTCGCAAAGCTCCTCACCTGAAGTGAACTGGTCGTTGTCACACTGCACGTAAGAGCGCACGCGATACTGATAGTAGTTGCCGGCAAGGGCGGTGTTGTCTTCGTAATAGTAGCTCTGGCTTGTGCCGTCAACCGCATAAACCTGGCTCCACTGCGTACCGCCGATTATTCGGCGCGAAAGTACGTATTTGGTGGAAGTGGTGCCTTTCTGCTCGGCTTTCCACGAGAGTTTCACCACTCCCGTATAGTCGCCCTTGGAAGCCTCCAATGAAGTGACGCTCGACTTGCCTTTTATTCTGTACGACTTGAGCTGCTTCTCCCCGCTGTCGAAGGTCTTGTCATTCCATGCTTCCACCACGAGTTCCACCTTATAGAAATACTGCGTGCACGACTTAAGGTTTTTGGTGTCTTTAAACGAATATTCGGTCTGCTTGTAGTTTGACACGTCTATCTTGCCCACTTCCTCCCAGCTGTACGACGGAGCACCCGTGGTGCCGTCGTTATGAGAGTTGCCCTCGGCACGATACACCTTATACTGAAACTTGTTGTTGCCGCCAAGTTGCGGAGCGTTCCAGTATACAGTGAGGTCGTTCTCGCCTTCGTCAATCTTGGTTATCGTTATCGGCACATCTCTTACAAGACGGGCCTCCACGGTGGACGTCAGAATCTTCGTCGCAGTGGTGTCTTCTGTCATGCCGGTGGGTATGAAGCTTACTTCATATTTATAATCCGTATCGTATTGGAGAGACTTGTCGTCTACAACCGACAGATTCCCGTTTCCCGTAAAATCCACGGTGGCTACGGGCGTCCTTACAACGGCACTGTTTTTCTTTTCCACACGCGTGACGGCCCATTTACCATAAGACTTTACATAAAAATACGCGCCTCCGGACGACCCCCACTTTACTGTAATTTCCTTTTTCCACTGGTTTTGCTCTGTTGAAAGATCTAAGGATCGTGGATACCCTGGAAGACAACCCATAGTCCAATCGTACACGTATGTTCCGCCTATTTCACTCTTTTTCGCTCCAGCATAATACGACCATTGCACAGGTATAAATTTCTCTACAAGGGCGATTTCCTTCACTCCTAATTCCACCCAACCCTCAGTCTGTCCTTTTTCCACTGTAGCACTGCTCGCCATTGTCGCAGGGTCGGTAAATTTCATATCATTAAGGTCATCATAACTGTCAACGGCTTCGCCGTTTGTGGCAAATGTCGTAGGACCGTATTTAGAATTTACATTAACCGGGAAAATGCATTTGTCGAATGAAGTATGCTTAATAGGTCTGCTATAACTCTGATTAACCAGATAGTTGCTTATACCTGTAGGCATAGTGACATCAAAGGTTTTAGCACGAGGCTGGAATGGTTTTCTATCTGCCCTCCAATTTCCAGCTATACCGAAAGTGTGCTTTTCTCCGGGACGTATCTTGTCCGGCGAAATATACACTGTCACATAATGTTCACCATTGCTTTCACGATAAGCGTTATACAGTCTTACTGTATAAGTAGTGCCTCTCAGGGTATAAGTATGCACGTCATACCAATTGCCAGGATTGTCCTTACTTTTGGCACCATCGCCGCCATTGGTTTCTTCACATGCTATTTCGCGGAAGAATACCGACGTAGGCACCCCGTCTATTACAAGCCAAGCACATCCTTGGAAAAAACTGTCATTGCCTTTGCCGTCTTCGTCAAAGAACATAAACTTGATTTCAGTCCATGGCTTGTCTAACGTCGGACTCTTCACAAGTGTAGTATAATCATTGAAAGTAATGTCTCGTGCCAGCACTTTCGGCGACACACAAAGCAGTGCAAGGAATAATAGAAGCCTGCACCAGAATGAACTTAATTTTGCCATAAGCTTGTTTTTTATTGTTTTTAGTCTTGTTTAATTGTAACGATTGCGGTTGTAAATTTACTAAAAACAACAACTTCAACAAAGGCGAAATGGCCGTTGGAACCAGATTTTCACGTTAGAGCACTGTCTTTTTGTGGAATGAGCAAATCGGACACCTCATTTATCTGCACCACTTACCGGGAGTTACGCCCTCAGCGTCCTTGAATGTCTTTGTGAAATAGCTCAGCGAGAGATAGCCTGCCAGCCTTGCCACTTCCGTCACCGGAAGCTCGGGATTGTCTATCATCAATCTCTTGGCATAGTCAAGACGCAGCATGTTAACCCACTCTCTGAACGTCATCTGGTAATGCGTATTGATATAGGCAGAGAGATACGTGCGGTTGGTAGCCGTGGCGCGTGCCACGTCAGCGATGTTCAGTCCGCCCACAGTATACCCCTCCTTGTCTATCCACTCCTTGATGCCACGTTCCAATGCCGCTTCCTGATCGTGCGACATAACGAGCTGAGGGCGGGCGTTCTGTTCGTCGGTCACGTTGTCCGCCACTGACTGTGACGGATTCTGCGCGGTCTGCTGTTCTTCGTCAGCGGCATCAGCATCATTACTTTTGTCAAGGATGTCCGCCGCCTTTTCGTAGAGGAGCAGATAATTGGAATACGACTCATAAAGATATATATAAAAAGGTATGGCGGATATTATCCAGACATACACATAACGGTCAGGCACGAAGGTGAACACCCCCTGCCCTGCCCCAAAGAAGACAGCCCAGTAAGTGAATACCGACATCCACCGGATGTATGCCGCCCCGTCATCCGAATAGTAATCGTCAAGCCGGCGGATGGTTCTGCGGAAAGTAAGAAACACCTTTCGCGCCACACGGACGGCATACGCCATAAACACTATTGCAAGCACAATGGGCAATGCTGTGAGCGAAACCCTTGACGGCAACAAAAACCACAGTACTAAAGTGATCAGACAATATGCCACCCAGCTGACGATATGCCTAATGAAACGCCGTCGGCTCACCCATTCTCTGTCGAGCAACAGCATCATCGCACTGCCGAAAAGCCATACAGAAAGCCAGTAGGTGCAGAGGTTCATCAGTATGGCTATGGCTGGACAGACTGCACGGGGGGTTACGAAGAAATGCACCATATAGTTGGCTGACAGTTCCAGCAATGCCACTCCCATCAGCCTACGCGACTGTCTGTAGGGACGGTATAACTCGCTGTCTGGCAGACGGCCAAAGACGAAGCGATATGAGAAGAAGAGCATCAGCGTGAGCGACACGCAGAGTGCATAATGATATATTGTAGTTTCCATTGGCGTTCATTTTACCTTGTATACAAACTTTACACAAAGTTCGCCAAAATACTTGAAATATGCAAGAAACACTCTGAAAATCTTGTCAATGAATCAGAAAATCAAAAACAAGAAATTTACATTTCTCTTACAATCCAATCACCAATGGTCCGCTGACTACTATCATAGTTGACACCCACTTTCACAAGTCGCTTGCCTTCGGCTGAATACGGAATGAGATAACCCTTATCAGTAATCTGGTTTATGGCTTCCTCTGCTGAGCCATCATATTTCAGCTCAAACACATATATAGTTGTAGGCAGATGCAATACTGCATCAGCACGTCCTATAGCACTATCCTCCTCCACCTTAATAAATGCTCCCATAAGATTGAATATCAGATAGAAGACCGTCTGAAAGTCGCGCTCGTTCTTATTAGACAAGCGGTTGGATATACTCGACAGATATGCCTTTAAACGTATCATAGCTCCATTGATATTGTCTTCAAACAGCATTTCAACAAATTCTGCCACAAGTCCATTATTGTCAATAGATACTGGAGAGAGATAATTGGGCGCCAGACTTCTCAGCATTCCAATCTTCACCTCCATATTAGGATATCCCAACTTATAGCTTTTGGTTATGGGACTGTACTTCTTGATAGTAAGATAGCCACTTTGATAGAGAATAGGCAGAGCAGAGGTCATTTGTTCTGGCGACACATCAAAGTCGTCAACGCTGACAGCATGCGCTTCAATATCCGTAACATTCACATGATATTTTTGCAGACTCTTGATGAGGTAACTGGGAGTGCCAGAGCCAAACCAATACGACTCAATTTTTTGTCCGCTCAATGCACGTATCAGACTAAACGGATTGAACACATCCTCAGAGTGTTCGCTGAAATGATAACCATCATAATATAAGCGCAACTCCTCAAGACATTGCTCATAAGTAATACCGAGAGCTTTGCCAAGAGCCTCAACATCCGGCTTCATCATAGTGGTCAATTCTGTAAGACTGATGCCACAGATGGCAGAATACTGGTCGAACCTGCTGATGTTCTCCAAGTTGTTCAATTCGCTGAATATGCTCAGTTGAGAGAACTTAGTTATGCCGGTGATGAACGTGAACTCCAAATATGGGTCGAGCTTCTTTAGAGGACTATAAAAGTTCTGCATTACAAAACGAAGACTACGCAAGTTTTCCTCCTCATGTACAACGTCAAGCAATGGAGCATCATACTCGTCGATGATGACCACCACCTTACGCCCCGTCATCTTAAAGGCACGCTTCACAATACCATCCAAGCGGTCGTTTGGATATCTTTCACGTTCATCCCTGCCATACAATTCCTCATACTCTGACAATTGCAAGCCAAGATAGTCCTCCAAACGCTCCGCATTGAGATGTTTTGCACCACTCATATCAATATGAAGCACAGGATATTTCACCCAATCCTTCTCATAATCGGCTATCGCAAGTCCATCAAACAGTTCCTTGCGTCCTTCAAAATACGCCTGAAGAGTTGATGCAAACAACGACTTGCCGAATCGCCTTGGACGACTCAGAAAGACATAGCTCATCTTCTTCCTTCGGAAGTCTGCTATATATCCAGTCTTGTCTACATAGAGATATCCCCCTTCTCTGATTTTCGAGAAGGTCTGTATTCCTACGGGATAACAATTAACGATTTCTTCCATTTATGCACTTTATTTATAAAGTCCTGTTGACTGTTGATTCTCTTGTTAATACTAATAGTGCAAAATTAGCAAAAACTTTCCGTTCTGCCCTAATCTTGAACTTAATATATAAGCATCCCCACTACAATAGTTGCTTTTGCTATGTAATCATATCATGAAGCTATTCCCTCAGCACGATAAATCTTGGCAATCATGAATGATAATCAATGATTTAAGCCGAGTTCTGTCATCAGTGACATATAGAAGCTTCTCACGAATTCTTTGGTGTCCATATATGCACTAAACTCATCATTGTATGGGTAATCCTTAGATATCCACAATCTTCCCATCTCTGGATAGAAGCCCACTGTCTGATTACACAGCAGAAAAGGGTAATCGTAGGAGGCTATGACGTTTCGCCGTAGCCTCCTATGTTTGCCTTGTCTGCTATAATTCAAACTCATAATTCATAATTCGGGCCATATGTCGCCCGATATCCTTGTGTTTTTATATGTTTTTCCGATTATGGGCGCGTGCTGTGCACAAATAAAAGGCTTTACGTTAGGTTGTCGAGAACATGGTTCTCGTAAGACCTAATGTAAAGCCTTTTATTTAAATCCGATAGGATTTGCGCCAATAAGCGGTATGTGGAGAAAGGTTTTTGTCAAAGCCCTGCCTAACCGGATTTCGCAGATAAATTCCTGTTTGGCGGTTAGTTTGCCTGACTATATTTGCATTTCTAACGCTCAATACTATGAGCCCGGCGCACTAAGAAATCTTTGGTGCGAAATTCTTGAGTTTTGAGCGTTTGGAGTTAGCACGTTAATACACAGCACGTTATGAGGTTTTACGACAAGCGTTGTGAAATCAGACTCGCAAACGAGCCACTTTTTTCTGCTATAGAGCCACTTTTACACTCCAAAACTGCCACTCTTGTCATACAACAAAGCCTCTTTTATGCTCTAATAGTGGCACTATCGGAGCGGAAAAGAGGCGCTATCGTTAAGCGTGGGTGCTGTTTTCGCAGCAAAACACCGTAAAAACAGCAAACCAAAACTCTAAAATCAATTTTTATTTTGTATCATGTTTTTACTCTTTAGACAATATTTGCATGATTGACAGGAATTGATTACTTTTGCATACAAAGGCAGTCCAAACATTAGAGAAGACAAAATATGCTGCTCAATATATTGGACTGTACAGTATAACTGCAAATGTATAAATTCAAATAACATGAAACTCGAAAGAAAAGAACTTGACAAGCTTTTCAAGGAAAAGTACCATTTCTTTATACCTGATTACCAGCGAGGATATAAATGGACCAGGATGGAGGTGCTAAAGCTCCTTAATGACATCTGGGAATTCTATCTGAATAACAGCAAGGACGACACTAACTTCTATTGCCTTCAGCCCGTTGTGGTGAAGCCAATGGAAGGGAAGTATTATGTCATCGACGGCCAGCAGCGCCTTACCACTCTGCTTATTATTCAGCAGGCTATTAACGACTACAAATGCAAGAAGCTGTTGCCTGATACGGAGCCGGCACTACACGCAGAAAAGTATTACTCCATAGAATATGAAACAAGAGCCAACAGCGATGTGTGGCTGAAAACAAGAAACAACAAAGAAGAGATGCAGAAGAATAGTGATTATTATCACATCTTCGGCGCTTATCATGCTGCTCTCGACTTTCTGAAATGGATTGATTCTGATACTTATAATGATACTACCGACGACAAATACACACTCGACGGACTTCCGTGCCCAAAGAGCTATATAAAGAAAAATGCCGATACAGAATTCGAAACCTGCATTTGCGAAAAGTGTAACGTGATATGGTACGAGCTGGACACAGAGAACGAGAACGACCATGAGATTTTCGACCGCCTCAATACGGGAAAGATTCCTCTTACAAACGCTGAGCTTATCAAGGCCATGTTCTTGCAGGAAGGCAACTACCCCACTCTCTCTGGCGACGAGAAAATAAAGAGCGAGGACTATAGAACAAACATTGCAAGACAGTGGGACGACATAGAGAGAAAGCTGCAAGATCCGTTCTTCTGGGACTTTATATACGACGAGAAGCACGTGGGCATGACCTACGACACCCGCATTGAATACCTCTTCGACTTGCTGGCAAATAAAGAAAAGGAGAAGAGCGACAGATTCTACTTCACGTTCGACTACTATGATTCGCTCTTCAGAAGCTATAAGGACAAAGGCGATGTCATCGACTTTGTCAACGAAGAATGGAAACGCCTGCGCAGCCTCATCCAGACATTGCAAGACTGGTATGACAACAAGACCTACTATCACTACATCGGCTACCTCATCTCACAAGGCCACTCTGTCAACGAACTGAAAAACATCCAGTTTCCTACTGACGAGGAGGGCAATCCTCTTCCCGTACCAAAGAAGGCAGAGTTCGTGGCTAAGCTGGTGGAGCTAATCCGTCGGCAGACCTCCAAATACAAGCACGCCGATCTGAAGAAGAGCAAGAAGGGACTGACACCTGTCTTGCTGCTTTTCAACGTGCTGAATGTGCTTGACAATTCCGAGGACTCCGACCGCTTCCCGTTCCACTATTACAAGCACACCACATGGAACGAGGAACACGTGGCTCCTGCCACTCCTTTCGATCCTAACCGGCCTGACAGATGTTTCCAATTCGCGGCACAAATGCTTGAGTATTATACAGACATCAGCTTCTACGAAAAACTTGAGGGTCTGAATATAGAAAACAATAAAAAGCCCAAGAACAAGCGCAAGAAGAAAAACGCACTTGTCAACGAAGCCGTCGACTTTGTGACAGAAAAATATAAGGAGTATATAGATAATGTGACAGAAAAAGATGATGAGTATATAAAAAATGATGACAATGCGGATATCTGCAAAGAGCTTTTAGAGATATTCAAAGCTAAGGGTGAGAATCAGGAAGAACTGGCACGCAATGTATTCAGCAAGATTGTCAAGCAGCTTGGCATTGATGCCAACACCCTCAACGATGATGAAGAACAAAGAGACTATATATGGAACCAAGTGTTGCTCGACGAAGGCACCAACAAGAGCTACGGCAACGCCATATTCCCATACAAGCGCATGCGCATTATCAAGAACACCACTAAAGGCATTTTCGTTCCGATAGGCACTTACAATGTTTTCGTCAAGGCTTACAGCCACAGAATGACCAACATGCTTGAGTGGGACGATAAAGACGCGTTGAGATACCTGGCCGAAATATTCAACACTCTGAATAGAAACGGCCGAAACTTCCTGAACGCCAACCTTATGAACAGTAATGAAGCCCCTGAATTCATAAACATTGAAGAACTGAAAAAACTGACAAACAATGAGCAATAACATACAAGACACCGACGTACAGCAGGGCAGAAAATGCAGCCTCTGGCAACTCGCCGCTGAGAATGCCATCGTCATACCCATCATACAGCGCGACTACGCCCAGGGCAGAAGCAACGACAAGGTGCGCCAGATACGCCAACCTTTTCTGAAGAAGATATTCAAGGTGCTGGACAACAATGACAGCCGACTCGAACTCGACTTCGTTTATGGAACATTGGAAACTCCTAAGGACATTTCGCTCAAGAATGCCAACTACGACAACTTTGTGCCTTTGGACGGACAGCAGCGCCTCACCACAATGTTCTTGCTACATTGGTTTCTGGCATTGTGGAACGAGGACGACTTCAATATGATGCAGAGCCACTTCAAGGGCAGATTTGCTTACACCACCCGATTGAGTTCAAGCGATTTCTGCGCAGAGCTGCTTGAGCATGTATGTTCTGAAGAAGTGAAGCAGAGCATCGACACAGACACCAAACATCCTGTCAGCAGCATGCTCAAGGATGAGGGATGGTTTCACAACCAATGGTCGAACGACCCTACCATCAGCGGCATGCTGACCATGCTCGACTCAATGGCTTCAATGTTCAATGACATCATTGCCAAGGAAGACAGAGAAGCGAAGGCACACGCTTTCTTCGAAAGACTGACATGCAGCAACATTGACGACGCCGCGATAACGTTCAATCTGCTGTATCTTAACAGAGGCAACTTCCATCTTTCTGACGAACTGTACATAAAGATGAACTCACGAGGCAAACCTCTCAGCGACTTCGAGACCTTCAAAGCAAGATTCGAGTCGTTCATGGCAAAACATACAAACGTAGACAAGGAGTTTGCAAAAAAAATTGATGGAGAATGGGCTGATGTGTTCTGGAATCTGCGCAACAATGTACGCCCTAAATCAGAAAAGGACAATAAGGATTATTACAGAGACAACACCGATGACATGATAATGAATGTCATCAAGGTGACACTTGCCAACAAGTTTGCCATACTCGCCGACAACAACGACAACGCTTTGGACGAACTGTTCGAGAGCCAGATTGCCAAGAAAGCCAATCCTGACATGCGCCTTACCTTTTATCGCTATACAGAGCTTGGCGTATTCAATGACACTAACGACGACGATACGTATGAAGACGAAGAACAGGAAAGACAAATCCAGGAACAAAACGAAGCCGTATGCCAGAATGTCTATGATACGCTCAAGTTCATATCCGAAATAAAGGGAGCGTCGTCTGCCATGAAATATCAGATAGACAAAGAATACGTAGATGTAGACGAACTGCTCAACAGAATATTGTTCTATGGCATAGACGGCAAAAACAGCGAGATACCGGGCATTACTTACCAGACCAGACTGATGTTCTGGGCTTTGTCCGAATACTGCATCAGATTCAGAGACGACATCCAAAACTGTCTGCAGCAAAAATGTACAGCCCTTAACAGATGGATGAGATTCATAAGGAACATGGTGGAGTCTGCCGAATACAACAATGCTTCAGAGATGCAAAAGGCGCTCAAGTTCCTTGACCAATTATTGGCTCGGATGAAGAACAGCGACATAATAGCACACCTGTCCTCAATGACGGACATTCCAGAAGACAGCACTCCATTCCCTCAGTCACAGCTGAAGGAAGAGATAATGAAGGCGCAGCTGATTACGTGCGACGCTTCATGGGAGAACTCCATCGACCTGGCCGACAATGTGACATCATGGCCTGGCCGTTCAGGATACCTGTTCTATCTCTCCGGTATGTCAGACAAGTCGTATGAAGAGATAAGCCAATGGGACACAGCCACTCATAATCATTATCGCAGCCTGTATGACGAATACAAGCAAAAAATGGACATGCTGCTTCTTTATCTCAACGAGACCGACTTCAGGAAAGAATGTCTGTTTGAAAGGGCAATGCTGTCGAAAGGTTGTTATCTGCGAAAGGAGGACAAACGTAGCATAATCTACTCCATGATGGACCAGTCGGTATCCTCTCGTTCTTACAGCTTCAGGCAGATGATACAGTTTAACGGCATCGATGCCAACAACGACGACTCTACATATAAGGAAGGTGTGGAGTGTCTAAAGAAAGTTCTCGACGACAACCTGTTCTGCTACACGGACACCAAACAGCTGGAGCAGTCGCTCCGCAATATCATCGACAGCTCGCTCAATGCCATCCGTGACTGGGACTGGCGTTTGCCTCTTCTTGAAAATCCAAAGATATGGGACGAGGCTAAGCAACGATTCATGTGGATAGACAACGACACAGCATGGGTGGTAAGACAGAAAGGAGGAAGAACCAATCAGTACGAAACATGGTCATACCATCTCTGTCTGAGACTAAGTGATGCAGGAGTAAAGTACGACTACAGTTATCATAGTTATCCTCGCCACACATTCCTGAACTTCAAAGACAGCGGACAAGTCTATCAATTAAGAATCAGCCATACACCTTCCGACGAATGGCAGTTTGAAATTATAGCACTTGACGAGGACTCTAATCAAATAGAAATGGATTCGGGAATGAAGCAGTTTGCACTCAGTCTGATACCAGGCAACTCATTGCCATTCACCAAGAAGAGCATAAATGATGCTGTAATTTGTGCAGAGGCAATATATAATAGTATTAAGAGTTTTATTATACATTAAAGATACATAGAAAAAATGCGTAGCTGGCTACAAAGACTTAGGTATATCCTGTCTTGTTTTGTTATTATATGGACGTTTTTCCTCGTCCAAAAACCAATCTTTATCCTCTGCAACGCCCAACGGACGTATTCCGTGGCTGACTTTCTGGACGTGATGTGGCACGGCGCTTCGCTGGACGCCACCACCACGGGCTATCTGACCATCGTGCCGTTCCTGCTGACATTGGTGTCGGTATGGTGGCGCGGGCTGCCGCTGAAGAAGATCATGACGCCTTATTATGCCGTGATGATGCTGTTGGTGTCGCTGATATTCATTGCTGACGCATCGCTCTTCTCGTTCTGGGACAGCAAGTTAGACAAGGCGGTGTTTGTGTATATCGACTCGCCGAAGAACGCTGCGGCAAGCGTGTCAACGGGATACATCCTGCTGCGCCTCCTTATAATTCTGCTGCTTACTGCCGGCACGACCTGGACGCTGCGCCGCATCACGCCCCGACGCCTGGACGACATCAAGGGAATGACGCGTCGCGGACTTGCCACGCTCGGCTCCGTGCTGGTGGGCGGACTGCTGTTTCTCGTCATCCGTGGCGGCATCAGAGTGTCTACAGCCAATGTGGGCAGCGTTTACTACAGCAACGACCAGTTTCTGAATCTCTCTGCCATCAATCCGGCGTTCAATCTGCTGGCAAGCATGGAGTTCGGCGAGAAGTATGAGGACGAGTTCGATTTCTTCCCCGAGGAGCAGCGTGCCAGCCTCATGCAGGGAATGTACGCCACGGCAGACACTGCCACGGTGAGCGTGCTCAACACCAAGCGCCCCAACATTCTCTTCATCTTCATGGAGAGTTTCGGCTCCACGATGATAGAACGTCAGGGCGGCGTAAAGGGAGTGGCGCCTACGTTGGACCGTCTTGCTAATGAGGGCGTGTTCTTCTCCAACCTCTACGCCAACAGTTTCCGTACGGACCGAGGCACGGTCTGCACGTACAGCGCTTATCCGGGTCTGCCCACACTCTCAATAATGAAGGTGCCCAACATTGCGCGTAAGCTGCCCAACATTGCACAGTCGTTAGGCAAGGCGGGTTATCAGACCGACTTCCTCTACGGCGGCGACATCAACTTCACCAATATGCGCGGCTATCTCATGGCTGGCGGTTTCCAGAAGCTGACATCGCAGGACGACTTCTCCATGCACGACCGCAACTACAGCAAGTGGGGTGTGCCAGACAACATCACCTTCAAGCGTCTGCTGGCGATGCTCAAGGAGCGTGAGGGACAGAAACAGCCGTGGTTCACGGCGTTCCTGACGCTGAGCAGTCATGAGCCGTTCGAGGTGCCGTTCAAGAAGTTCGAAGACAAGCATCTCAACGCTTTCGCCTTCACGGACGACTGCATCGGAAAGTTCATAAACGAGTTCAGAAAGACTCCGCAGTGGAACAACACACTCATAGTGCTCCTCCCCGACCACGGCATTCCATACCCGAAGAAGGGTGAGCGCTTCGCCCCGCACTTCTTCCGCATCCCGATGATATGGACGGGTGGTGCCGTGAAGGGACCGATGGAGGTGGACCGCATCGCCAATCAGACCGACCTCGCCGCCACGCTGCTGGCACAGTTGGGACTGCCACACGGAGAGTTCGGCTTCAGTCGCAACGTGCTGGACAAGAGTTACACGAACGAGTTCGCCTTCTACTCCTTCGTAAACGGCTTCTGCTATCTTGACCACACGGGCGTAAGCGTCTACGACAACGCCGCCAACCACGTGTTCTACAAGGAAGGAACGACCGGCGACGACGCCCGCGTGAAGAAGGGCAAGGCCATACTACAGACGCTGTATGACAAGGTCGGTGAATTGGAAATCAAGAATTAGGAAATATCGCATAATACGTGCTATGAAAAGCTCAAAATAAAGTTTCTGGAAACTAACTAAACTAAATGAG
>OKRS01000904.1_pt1 | contig 21273 bp, 12 predicted proteins | sample 1601191 | NCBI WGS metagenome assembly OKRS01 (sample SAMEA3541509, study PRJEB24748) | human gut metagenome | biome: human gut; feature: human-associated habitat; material: faeces | place: China | collected 2012
CAGCGATTACAAGGAATTCATCGGCCAGGCCTACACGGGTCTGACGCACCGCTTCTAATTGCGTCCTTCAGTGGATTTGACAACCCACATGAGGAATTATCAGGATGATTGAATTCGTCACCTGATGAGCTAAATGAAACCCTCTGTGAATTGCTCACAGGGGGTTCTTTTTCTTTGGCTGTTGCTTTCCATTTTCCTCTGGGGAGAGTGTGTTTGGTTTTGTGGTTTGAGAGCAAACGACAAAACCAAACATTCAAAATGGGCGTTCATGAGAAGGTACCCGTTTGAAGATGAGCGGCTGAACTTGCGTGCAAGTCAATATGTTGAAAGGAATAGGTATGGTTTACGAAAAAGGTTTTGCCATTGTCGGTATCGGCTGTCGCTTTCCCGGTGGCGTGACCTCGCTGGATGGGTTGTGGAAGGTATTGACGAACGGGATGGACGTGGTGACGTCGGTTCCGCAAGAACGTTTTGACATTGGCCGCTACTGGCATCCCGACCGAAAGGCATCGGGGCGTACTTGTTCCGTGAGTGCCGGCATTGTCGGCGACGTTCGCAAATTCGATGCCGCCTTTTTCGGCATGAGTCCGAAGGAGGCTGAGGTCCTTGATCCGCAGCAGCGCATGGTGCTTGAAATGGCCTGGGAGGCCTTTGAAGATGCCGGCATTGCGCCGTCTGAAGCAGCCGGGACGAAGACGGCCGTTTATATCGGCGCGGCTTCGACCGACATGGGGATCATTCATGCGGACGATCCGTGCGTCATGGGCCCCTACGCCATGACGGGGACATCGCTCTCCATCATTGCAAACCGCCTCTCGTATTTCTTTGACCTGCACGGCCCGAGCATGACGATCGATACGGCCTGCTCGTCGAGCCTTGTTGCGCTCCATGAAGCCTGCCGCGCGATGGAAGCCGAAAACCTGCCGATGGTCTTGGTGGGCGGCGTGAATGTGCTGCTTTCCCCTATGTCCTTTGTGGGCTTTTCGAAGGCGCACATGCTCTCCGCCGACGGCCGCTGCAAGGTGTTCGACGAAAAGGGCAACGGCTACGTGCGAAGCGAAGGCGGTGCGGTCATTTTGATCAAGCCTCTGGAAGCCGCGCTTCGCGATCATGACGCCATTCATGCGGTCATTCGTGCAACAGGTGTCAATTCCGACGGCCGCACGAGCGGCATTGCGCTCCCCAACGGCGAAGCGCAGAAGGCGCTTTTGGAATCTATTTACGAGGACAAGCGGATCGATACGTCTCGCATTGCGTATGTTGAGGCGCATGGTACGGGAACGGCCGCAGGCGATCCGATTGAAACGAAGAGCATCGGCGAAGTGCTCGGGCATCATGATCAGAACGATGCGCCGCTTTGGATCGGATCAGTAAAGGGGAATCTCGGCCACTTGGAAACCGGATCCGGCATGGCAGGGCTGGCTAAGGTTTTGAACGTCCTTGAACATCAGTGCATTCCGCCCAACATTCAGATGAAGACGCCGAATCCCAAGATCGACTTCAAGGGACTGGGCATTCGCGTGCCGACTGAAAACGAGCCTCTACCGAAGGTGGGCGGCAAGGAAGGCGTGCTCGCGTGCGTGAATTCGTTCGGTTTCGGCGGTACGAACGCGCATGTGCTTCTCGAAGAAAAGCCGAAGATTGTGGATGTTGAGGATGCAGCGTTTGAAAGCGGCATTCTTCCTCTCATGATTTCGGCTCGCAGTATGGAAAGCCTGCAGGATCTGGCACGCGCTTACAACGAGCGCCTGCAGGGGGCGGATGCGGCGTATTACAACCGTACGGCCTGTGCCTGCGCACGCCAACGCGAGCGTCTTCCTTATGTGCTGATGATCAATGCCAGGACCTTGGAAGAAGCGCTTGTGACTGTGGCGTATTTTGCCGAACATGGCGCGCTTCGCGACGATCTGCCTGCTGCGGTTGAACATAATGCTCTTCCTCACCAGAGTAAGATCGCATTCGTGTATTCGGGCAATGGCAGCCAGTGGGTCGGCATGGGAGCGGACTTGCTTGCGAATTCGCGGGGCTTGGGCTTAGTGATCGATGAGATCGATGCGTTCTTTAAGCCGCTTGCCGGTTGGTCGATTCGCGATTATCTCTCGCAACCAGCGGAAGTCTGGATGTTGGAGAAGACTGAAGTGGCTCAGCCGCTTCTCTTTGCCATTCAAGTAGGCTTGACGACCTTGTTGCGCGAAGCCGGTGTTAATCCCGGAGCGGTTACGGGTCACAGCGTGGGTGAAGTGGCGGCAGCTTGGGCTGCAGGCGCTCTGACGCTTTCCGATGCCGTGAAGGTGATTTACGAGCGATCCGCACTGCAGGGAAAGATGCACGGTTCCGGCACGATGGCCGCGGCCAAGTGTGACGAGGACAAGCTGATGGCGCTTCTTGCCGACAAGCGCGGTGTGGAGGTGGCCGGTTGGAACGCGCCCGATAACTTTACGCTTTCTGGCGATGCGGATGAAATCGATGCACTCAAGCCGCTCGTCAAGGCGCAAGGCGGGCTCTTCAAGCGCCTGCCCCTTGCGTACGCCTTCCACAGCTCCAAGATGGCTCCGCTCGAAGGTGAAGTGCTCTCGACGCTCTCCGGCCTGAAGCCCGTTGAAACGAATGATGTGCGCTTTGTCTCGAGCGTGACGGGGGAAGTGACGGCTGGTAATACCCTCACGGCTCACTATTGGTGGCAGAACGTGCGTCAGCCCGTTCGCTTTGAAGCGGCGGTCGATACGCTCGTGGCCGAAGGCTTTACACACTTTATTGAAGTGGGCCCGCACGCCATTCTGGGCGGCTACATGCGTGCCATTGCGAAAAAGCATCAGATCGACGTCAAGATCGGCTATCTGATGCATCGCGCTGGAAATTGGGCCGGCGTGCGACGTCAGTTTGCAGCAGTCATGGCTTTGGCGCTTACGTCCGATGCATGGCCCGAAACGGAGCGTGACCGCACCCTGCCGCGCTATGCCTGGAATAAGAAGCTCCTGTGGGCAGCGCCCACCACTGAGTCGTGGAGGCTTTTCGAGAATAATCGCGTGCATCCGCTTTTGGGGCGTCCGGTACCGCATGCCGAACATGTGTGGGAACACACGGTGGATCTGCAGGTTGCACCGTGGCTTGCCGGTCATGAAATCGATGAGACGGTTTTGTTCCCTGCTGCCGGTTATCTGGAGATGGCCGTTGAGGCCGCACGCCTCACGATGAAGCCCGCGCATGCGATGGAACTCGACAATCTGGCGATTCTGCGTCCGATGGCGCTTTCCGCTGAATCGGCCAAGATCGTGCAGACGCGCGTTATGGGGGCGGGAATGATCACGCTCACCTCGCGTGATCAGCTTTCGGCCGAAGAGCCGTTACTGCATTTGGCAGGACGTGTTATTGCGTCCGATGCCCCAAAGCCTCAGGACGAGCCCTGGACGGAGCGCATCAAGACCGCCGGCCAAGCCTGCGACGTCGAAGCATTTTATGCGGGCCTTGCCGACATCGGTCTGACCTACAAGGGGGCTTTCAAGCCCATCAAGTCTGCCTGGACCTTTGCGGGCGAGGACGGACTGGCAAGCGACGTGTTGGTCGAGCTCGTTTCTCGCGATCCGGCTGCCGACATGGGCATGGGGCTTTCGCCCGCACTTGTCGACGGTGCGCTTCAAGGTCTCTTCTTTGCATTGGCCGAACACTTGCGCCATCAGTTTGACGATGCCAAGTCGTCCTATCTCCCGAGCTGGTTCGGACGAACGATCGTCTGGTCCCAGGGTACGCCTGCTTGGGCCGAAATTCATCTCGTGCAGGTGACGGAACGCTCGGCCAAGACTCGAATTCTGCTTCGCAATGCTGAAGGCGACGCGCTTGCACTCTTTGATGACGTGCGCTTCCTGCGCGTGCATCATAAGTCGAAGCACATTGATCCGGCCTTCTATACCGAACATTGGTTCAAGTACCCGACCGATCGCGAGGCCCTGGTGAAGGGGGGTGATCTGACGGCGCTTGCTGCTGCGGTGCGTGAAGCTGCGAAGGGTTACGAATGGTCGGCTGAAAAGGCTGTTGAAACGGAAGAGCTGCTTCACTGGCTCGTGCTTGCCTACGTGCGCGAGGCTGTGCGCAGCTATGATGAATGGTTGCCCGAAGAATTTCTCTTTGCCGAGGGTTTTACGGTGGAGGCGCTCGACGATTGGCGCGCCTTCATGACAAATCTGCTCGTGCAAAATGGATTGGCTGAAGCGGATGACGGTCTGGTGCGCGTGGCATGCGATACGGAGTGCCCGTCATCCGACGTGATTTACCGTACGCTTCTGGCAACCGAACCCACACGTTGGCCGCTTTTGACGGCGCTTGATGCTGTGGGTCGCAGCATTCCGAATCTTCTGACCGGGAGTGTGACGCTCGACAGCCTCTTGCCGGAGCGTAAGGGGACGTTGAAGACACTGCTTTCGCACATGCCTCAGCGCGCGCTTCTGACGGCCTCCATGCGCAGCTGGCTGGAAGATATGAAGGGACTCGCGAAGATGCGCGACGCCCAGGCTCGCCTGCGTGTTCTGGTCGTGGGTGAAACGGGCGGGAGCTTTTATACCGAATTGCGCGCTTCGCTTGATGAATCCGCGCAGTGCACCTTCGTGATTGGCAACGAAGTGGCGGCCGATCGCGTGAAGTCGGTCTTCGAGCATGCGGTGGGCGTGGATGTGATGACGCTCGAGGCATGGTTGCGTGAGGCTCAGCACGCGTCCTTTGACGTGGCACTTTTGCCCGACGGCCTGGCTTTCCATGAAAATGTGCCGGCTGTTTTGAAGCATCTGTCTGATGCGCTCCTTCCTTGCGGCGTGGTGGCGATGGTAGAAACGGCACCGCACGCGTCCGTCAATCTGCTCGAAGGGGCTGATGAAGCCTGGTGGGTGAAGGGCGAAGAGAAGGGCATCTGCCGTCTGGCGTCTGCTGACGCGTGGTTAGATGCGCTCGCCCGTGCGGGCTTTGAGGCATCTCGCGTGGATGAAGAAGCTCTCTCCATTTCGCCTCGCATGCTGCTTGCCGGCGTGAAGAAGACTGCTGCAGTCGACGTGCCGGCAAGCGAAGCCGGCCTTCCCGTTCAGGTCTTCACGGTGCATCATGATGCGGGCGGCACAGCGGCGCTACTCGTTAATACGCTCGAAGCGGCCGTGGCCGAACGCAGGCATGGTGAGGATGTCAAGGAAATTCCGTTTGTCGTGACGACGGTTTCGGACAACGAGGCACGTGATGCTGCATTCTGGGCGAGTGTGGCCGAAACCCTCCCCGAAGGCACGCGCGTTGTATCGCTCATCGACCTTGAGATCGGCGATCGCATGATTGATGCGCAGGCTTTCCCGCAAGGCTCGTTTGCTCTGATGCAGGGACTGCAGATGGCGGTTTCGAAGGGTACGCTTGCAGGAGGCATTGAGCTTGTTTCGATCACGGGCGCGCTTGCTGCAATTGATGGAGCCGCTTCGATCAAGGGAGCAGGCCTTGCCGGCATGACGCGTGTCTTTGGCAACGAATGCCAGGCTGTGCACGCGGGCGTTCTGAGCCTTCAGGATGCGACGGAAAAGACGCTTGAGCGTGCGGCCGACATGCTCCTTAATGCTAAGCCGGATGACGTTGAAGTCTTGATCGCCGAAGGCGTACGTTACAAGCGCTTTGTGTCTCAGCATCAGGAAAGTGAGATGCGTGCGCCCGCTGCGTGCGGTGAGGGCGCGGCCAAGGTGCTGGCTTTCGATATGCCGGGGAGGCTTGATCACCTTTACTGGAAGGATGTGCCCATGGACGACTGTGTGCTTGCGGCCGACGAGGTGCGCATTGCTGTTCGCGCGACGGGGCTCAACTTCCGTGACGTAATGTGGGCGATGGGGTTGCTGCCTGAAGAAGCTCTGGAAAATGGGTTCTCGGGTCCCACCATGGGGCTTGAAGCCTCCGGCGTCGTGACGGCTGTCGGTGAGAACGTCACGCACGTTGTGCCTGGAGATGCAGTAGTGGGCTTTGCCCCTGCGTGTTTTGGTACCGTCATCACGACGAAGGCCGAGGCCGTGGCGAAGATGCCGTCGAATCTGACGTTTGCCGAAGCGGCATCCGTGCCCGTCGTCTTCTTTACATCCTGGTACGCCATTTCGTATTTGGGTCGAGCACGTCGCGGCGAGTCGATTCTGATCCACGGCGCTGCGGGTGGTGTCGGGCTTGCGGCCATTCAGATTGCGAATCTTCTGGGACTCGAAGTCTATGCGACGGCCGGATCCAATACCAAGCGAGCGCTTCTTCGTCGTCTGGGCGTCAAGCATGTCTACAACTCTCGCTCCCTTGCCTTTGCCGACGAAATTCGGCGCGATACGAACGGGCGAGGGGTGGATCTGGTGCTCAATTCTTTGGCGGGTGCCGGTGCGGAAAAGTCGCTCGGACTGCTTGCGCCTTTCGGCCGGTTCCTGGAGCTGGGCAAGCGCGACTTCTATGCTGATACGCCGATGTTCCTGCGTCCCTTCCGCCGTAATCTCTCCTACTTCGGGATCGACGTCGACCAGATGCTCGTCGACTGTCCGGACTTGGCGAACGAACTCTTTACCGAGGTGCTCAAGCACTTTGAAAACGGCGACTTCCGTCCGCTTCCGATGACGCTCTTTGCGTCTGATCGCGTGCAGGAATCCTTCCAGACCATGCAGCAGTCGCACCATATCGGCAAGTTGGTTGTCACGTATGAAGCAAATGCGTCGACGGCGGCTGAAAAGCCTGCAGCCGATTGTGCTGTGGAAGGCACTGTTGTTGTGACGGGCGGCCTTGGCGGCCTTGGCCGCAAGGTGGCCGAACGCATGGTTGAGCGCGGAGCCAAGGCACTGGTGTTGCTCTCTCGCTCCGGCGCTGCTTCGGAAGACGCTAAAGCTTTTGTGCGACGGATTGAAGATACGGGCGTTAAAGTGGTGACCCCTGCGCTTGACATCACATCTGGCGAGTCTTCCGCCTTCTTCAAGGTGATGGATGAGGTTCTGGCCGGTCTGCCGCCGGTCATGGGTGTCGTCCATGCTGCGGGTGTGCTCGCCGACGCCGCTTTTGTCAATTTGACAGCCGAAGCCTGTGAGAAAGTTTGGTGTCCGAAGGTAACTGGAGCGGTTCGACTGGCTGACTATCTGATGCTGCGCAGCATCATGCCCAATTTCTTCGTGATGTTCTCGTCTGCTACGGTGCTCTTGGGCAATCCCGGACAGGCCAATTACGTGGCGGCCAACATGGCACTCGAGTCGCTTGCCGGCAACCTTCGTGCCAAAGGCATGCCCGTGCATGTCATCGGTTGGGGTCCTGTGGGAGATGTGGGCATGTTGCTTGCCAATCCGCAGGCGCACAGGCTCCTTGAAAATACGCTGGGCACGCCCGCGCTCGCATCCGGCGACGTGCTTGATGCCATGGAAACGGTCATTCATGTGCGCGAGCCCGCTTCGCACTTCTTTGCGATTGACTGGTCGCGTGTGCAGAAATTGCCCGTTGTGCGCGAAGCGCGCTTTGAGGGTATCTGGAAGCGCATGGGTCGCCATGCCGTGCAGGCAGTCTCCATGGCTGAGCTTCTAGCCGGCAAGTCGGCCGACGAAGCGATCCTCATGCTTACCGACCTCATTGCGCAGGAAGTGGCCAAGCTCATGGGCATCAGCATCAAGGAATTGAACGTTCATCAGCCCATTTCCGACATCGGCATGGACTCTCTGATGGTGGTGGAGCTTGCCGTTGCGCTTGAAGAGCGTATCGGGCTCAAGATTCCGGCTGTGTCGCTCTCGGGCGGTGCAACCATTCAGACGATGGCCGAGCGCTTCTGGCAGATGCTCAACAAGTCGAACGAAGACGAGCAGGTGCTCGATGCGATTGCAGGCCAGCACGGTCTTGAACTCTCCGGCGACATGAAGAGCAGCGTGCTCAAGGATGCTGCCCGCTGAGTTCGGTCCAGACATTTCGAAGGCAAAATTTTCAAAATTTGAAAGAAGGAATCAGAGCAAATGGCTGAGGAAGGCAATAATCAGGGTAAAAACCTTTTCGGTCTTTCGGGGGACGACCGTTCTGCGCTTCTGTCGCGTCTGAAGCGCACCGGATCCGCTTCGCTTCAGCCCCGGGAGGGCCGTACGCTTGAAGCCGTGCAGTGGCGGGCGGATCCCAAAATGACGAAATTTGATGAATTCCCTGCCTACAAGCAGCTTCGAATGGAGCGCATCGTGGCTGCACGAGCTGGGATTTTGAATCCTTTCTTCCAGTGCCATGATGGCATTGCCAAGGCGGAAACCCGAATCAACGGCGAAACCTTCCTCAACTTCTCGACTTACGACTATTTGGATCTGAATGGTCATCCGGCGCTTGAAGAGGCGGCGGTCGATGCGCTCAAGCGCTGGGGTACGAGTGCGTCTGCATCTCGCCTCGTTTCGGGCGAGCGCCCGCCGCACCGTATGCTCGAGCACACCATTGCCGGTCTCTACGATGCGGAGGACTGCGTCGTCTACGTGAGCGGTCATGCAACGAACGTCTCGACCATCGGAAAGCTCTTCGGTCCTCAGGACGTGATCTTTCACGACGCCCTTTCGCACAACTCCATCGTGATGGGGGCGCAGACGTCGGGCGCGAAGCGCATCAGCTTTCCGCATAACGACATGGAAGCCTTGGAACGACTGCTTCAGGAGCATCGTCCCAAGGCGCAGCGTGCGCTTATCGTTACCGAAGGCGTCTTCTCCATGGACGGCAACATCGCCCACCTTCCTGAACTTGTGAAACTCAAGAAGACCTGGGGGTGCTTCCTCATGCTTGATGAAGCGCATTCTTTGGGCGTCCTGGGTGCAACGGGGCGAGGTACAGCCGAACACTTCGGTATCAATCCGAAGGAAGTGGATCTCTGGATGGGGACGCTCTCGAAGACCTGCTGTGGCTGCGGCGGCTACATTGCCGGAAGCGCTGAAGTTGTCGAACTTTTAAAGTTCACGTCGCCGGGCTTTGTCTACAGCGTCGGCATGTCGCCTGTTCTCGCCGCTGCATCGGATCGAGCCATTCATCTCATGCTGGCCGAGCCCGAACGCGTGAAGAAGCTGCAGGAGGTGAGCCACGAGTTTGTTCGCTATGCAAAGGAAAAGGGGCTCGACACCGGTGCTGCCGAAGGCTATGCCGTCGTGCCGCTCATGCTCGGCAACTCTCTTCTGGCAGGCAAGCTTGCTGCGCGTCTCTTTGAGCGAAAGGTGAATGTCATGCCGATCATCTATCCGGTGGTGGAAGAGGGGGCCGCACGCCTGCGCTTCTTCCTTTCGGCGGCACACGACATGGAGCATATTCATCGTGCAATTGATCTCGTATGTGAGGAATTGTCCAAGGCACGGGAGGAGATGGCTAAGATGACCGGGAAACCGTAAGGACAGGCCAATTGGATTCGCAAGAACGGAGGACATATGTCGATAGAGCCGCATGCATCTCCGACAGTTGAAGCGGTCGCCTCTTTGCAGAAAGAGGCGGAGAGGGTGAAGCCAGGCAATCATGTCGAGCAAGTGAAGACGGAGTCGGAGACTCTGGAGACGGTCGCAGCTTTTGGCGGTCTTCCGATGGGGGATCTCATTGCCCGTCCCGTTCTCGAAGCTTCCAAGGCGCAGCAGGCGCTTGCCGAAGGCTATTTGACGGCCCTCGATAGGGGCGCTTTGCCGCCGGATCATGACGGCAATTCGAAGACATGAGAGCGCGGATTGTCGCTTTCAATCTCCCGTCTGAATCCAACGGACGGCAGTTCGGTTGGTGTGCAGAAGCCTTGTCCGAGTCAGTTGTCCACTTCACTTTTTCATTGGTTTAAATGATTCACGTTTTTTCTTCCGGCATCTCAAAGATTCAAAATCTTGAAATTTTTCTTCAGGATGAAATCAAAAAATATGGTGAATTGACTTTTCACGGTGCTTGGGAGAGCCCTAAGGCGCAATCGGGTGATCTCGTCATCGGATGGGGGCATAAGAAAACGGCGGAAAAAGCACGTGTCTTTGCGCATAAGCATGCGCTTCCTTATCTGGCACTAGAGGACGGCTTTCTACGCTCTCTGCGGCTTGGTGTTGAGGGGGAGCAACCCCTGTCTCTGTCGTTCGATCGTACTGGCGCTTATTACGATGCCGGCTCAGCGTCCGACTTAGAGGCCATGCTCAACAATACAGGCTGGTGTACGGGGACGGTCTTGGAAGAGGCGTGTGCAGCCATTGCGCGCTTTAAGTTTTATGACCTTTCTAAATACAATAACGCTCCCTCCTTTACGTCTGCAGACAAGGTCAAGCTTTATAACAAAGCGGGTGTCAAGCCCGGTCAAAAGCTGATTCTCGTTGTCGACCAGACGGAGGGGGATGCAGGCATTGCATTGGGAAATGCCAACGCGCAGTCTTTTCAAGCGACGTTGTCGGCTGCCTTGGCAGTTCCCGATGCGGTGGTTGTTGTCAAAACGCATCCCGACGTATTAAGCGGCAAAAAGCGCAGCTGCTTCGGCACGCTTCCGCCTAATGTCTATGTGATGTCGGAGAGTTTTGCACCGCTCTCCTTTGTGGAGGCCTTTGATGAGGTCTATGTCGCCACTTCTCAGATGGGGTTTGAAGCTCTTTTGATGGGAAAGGTGGTACACACCTTCGGGGCACCCTTCTACGCCGGCTGGGGATTGACTATTGATCATGGTGACATCCCGGGACGACGCAAGGGTCGACCAACGCTTGAGCAGATGTTCGCGGCAGCTTATCTCAAGCTCTGCCGCTATGTGAATCCCGTCACGAAGTCCCGCATTGCCTTGGCGGAGGCCATCGACATCATGGCGGCCCGCCGACAGGCCAATGAAGAAAATCGCCGCGATTACATTGCCGTCGGATTCCGACGCTGGAAGTGGCCGCATGTGAAGGCTTTTGCATCGTCTACGGGCGGGACCATTCAATTTGAAGGTGAAGTCGAGTACGGTATTGACCTGGCTGCTCAGGAAGGTAAGACTGTGCTTATTTGGGCAGGCAAGGCAACCGATGCCGTGGTCGCTCGCTGCCGACGGCGTCATGTGCCGCTCATTCGAATGGAAGACGGCTTCCTGCGCTCCGTAGGGCTCGGAGTCGACTATCACTATCCCTTCTCGCTGGTGATGGATGATTGCGGGATCTATTTCGATCCGGCACGGCCTTCCAGACTCACCCATATCCTTCAAAACATTCAAAAGCATCCGGATCTACCTCGTCTGCTTGAACGAAGCGACAAGCTGATTCAGCTAATTGTGGAAAATGGCTTGAGCAAATACAACACGCCGTCTGATCCTGCAGTTGTCGAGCAGCTACAAGCTTTACCGAGGGATCGCACCATTGTGCTGGTACCGGGACAGGTGGACGGTGATGCGTCGGTGAGGCGCGGCGGGGGGATGATTCAGTCGAACGAAAAGCTGCTTCAAGCCGTTCGCAGAGCCAATCCGTCGGCATTCATCATTTTTAAACCTCATCCTGATGTTGTGACGGGCAATCGTGAAGGCACGATATCGGAAAAAACCGTCAAAACTTGTACTGACTTGATTGTGATGTCCGGCAGTTTGAACGATTTCTGGCCTTATGTGGATGAGGTGCATACCTTGACCAGTTTGTCGGGATTTGAGGCACTATTGCGCAACAAAAAAGTTGTGACTTACGGTATGCCTTTCTATGCTGGATGGGGTTTGACAACGGATTTCGCCGCTGAAAAAAGAGTGGATACTGCGTTAACCCTTAGGGAGTTTGTTTCGTGCATTATAATACTCTATCCGAAATATTGGGACTGGGCAACAGCCGCAGTTTGTTGCCCGGAAGACGTATGTTATCGCATCTTGCGCCATGAGCAGCCCGAAGTCGGACTGTGGATTATGATCTGTCGTCTTGCTAAGGTTGTACGCAGAAAATTTGCTCGCGCATAGAACGAAATGCGTCTCTAAAGGAAAAGCCATAAATGAAGACGAAATCGATTTTACTGTTGACTGCAGCAACAGCAGTCATGTTGGGAGGCTGTCAGGCTCCCCGCGGATTGCAGCATGAAGTGGCCGCGCCCCAAGTTGTTGTCGACAAACAACAAGCTCCTGAATTTCAGAGCTTCGCACAAACACTTGTCGATCAGCCGATGGGAAGCGTGGAGGTGAACAATGTCACGCCCTTTGGTCCGGCTCAAATTTCCAAGGATCGTGAATATGTGAATGGTCTGGGTGAAACGTGTTATCGCTTTACCGTAACGACTGAAAACGATCGAAAGCACGTGGCGGTTTGCCGCGGCAAGGATCAGCAGTGGCGCTATGTCGAGCTCGTGCATTAAGGCTCCTACGTTTTGGACTGATCTGAAGCGCGGTGCGATTGTTGAAGCCCGTGTGATTGCCGCGCTCATGTTGCGTGAAATTCACACGATCAACGGCAACAGCAAGCTTGGTTATCTCTGGGTGTTGATTCAGAGTATTTTTGGTATTGCTGTTTTCTGGTGCGTGCGTCATTTCATGGGAGCTAGTCAGGCTCCTCATGGCATGGGAATGGCTATGTTTTTATCGATTGGTTTTGGGATTTGGAATATTTTTTCCAATACGATCAGTCGATGCATGACGGCAGTTAGCGGCAACCGGGGTTTACTGACATTTCCTCAGGTCACCGAGTTGGATGTCATGATTGCGAGAACACTCGTTACGACGGCTACGCAGGTATTGGTGACGGCATTGATCATCGGAGCGGGGACGCTTTTTCTTGGCGAGCCGTTTATGTTGGGAAATATGGCTTTGCTCCTGACATTGCTGGTTTTTATTCCGCTGTTGTCTCTGGGGTTCGGCTTAGTGCTTTCCTCTCTGGCGGTTTTTATCCCGGCACTCGATAAAGTTGTGCCGATGATTTTGCGCATTCTCTTTTTTGTTTCCGGCGTCTTTTTTTCCATTTCCATTTTCAGTCAATCCGTCTCCGAATATCTCTTGTGGAATCCGGTCATGCATGCCGTTGAGCTCTGTCGTGAAGCGATGCATGCGCCTTATGTCGTGCCCGGCGTGAGCTTGAGCTATTTGTGCCTTAGCGCGCTGACGACATGTGCCTTGGGTGGTTTTTTGGAGCGCTACGTTCGCAGTCGCAGGATGGATCAATGATCGTATTACAAAATGTCTGCAAGCGTTATCGCGTCAAAACCGGATGGCACACGGTGCTCGACAATGTCAATCTGAGAATTGAAGAGGGCAAAAGCATCGGGATTCTCGGCGTAAACGGTGCCGGTAAGTCTACGATGATCCGGATCATTGGCGGAGCTGAACAGCCGGATTCCGGACGCGTTATTCGAACATCTCGCGTGTCTTGGCCGATAGGGTTTAGTGGATGCTTTCACGGTTCTCTAACCGGTCGTGAAAATTTGCGCTTCGTATCTCGTGTTTACGGTGCTGATATTCGAAAGGTTACCGATTATGTCGAGGATTTTGCAGAGCTCGGAGATTACATGGACATGCCGATCAATACATATTCTTCCGGCATGCGAAGCAAGCTGGCTTTCGGGTTGTCCATGGCAATCGGATTCGATTTCTATCTAATTGACGAAGCTTATTCAGTTGGCGATGCTGCATTCAAGAAAAAGGCGGATCGAGCGTTAAAGGAAAAGGCTGCTACATCCACTCTGATTTTCGTTTCTCACAGTATGGCAGCCGTCAAACAGAACTGTGTCTGCGGTGCAGTGCTCAATGCCGGTCAGCTGGTTTATTACCCTGACGTCAACGAGGCTATTAAGGAATATACGGATATTTGCAATGCAAAACGATGATAAAAAAGATGTGCCAACGGTGACTTCTGTCCCTGAAGCGAATCAAATGCTTGAGACTGCCGCTCCTTCTGCAGTTGGTGATCGGAAACTTTCCAAACTTAAGAATTGGTGGCATCGTCGCAGCGTTTTCGAGAAGGAATTCTGCAGTTTTGTTGCGGTACCTACGTTGCTGACTTTCGGATACTTCGCCCTGATAGCCTCCCCGATGTATGTTTCGGAAACGCAGTTTGCAGTCAAGGATGTCGTTGAACAAGGCGCCGGCATTGATATTGCGTCACAAATTTTCAAGACTTCCTCTGCATCCGTACAAAATGCTCGTATTGTTGAGGCATACCTTCAGTCTTCGGATCTCTTCAATGCTTTGGATCATGAGCTTAAGGTCGTTGATCATTATTCCTCGAGTTCTCATGACATGATTTCTCGATTGTCAAAAGAGCCGACGGCTTGGGATAAGGAGGTCTTTTGGTCTCGTGTTTCTCAGCCGAAACTTGACGTTGACAGTGGAATCGTGACTTTCAATGTCCGTGCTTACGACCCGAAAATGGCTCAGAGCATTGCACAGGCTGCATTAAAGGCTAGTGAAGCTCTTGTCAACGAGATGAATGAGCGTTCTCGTAACGATTCGATAAAGCTTGCCTCGAATGAGGTGAAGGTTGCCCAACAACGTGTGACCAAGGCGCAGAAGGCTTTGGAATCTTTCCGAGATGAGCATCGTGAGTTGGATCCTAAGGCAACAGCTTCAGGCCTGCAGACGTTGGTCTTTGAACTGGAAGGAGAACGCTCTAAAGTCAATTCGCAATTGGAAGAGGCACGCTCTTATATGCGGTCTGATGCCCCAATGGTTAGAAGCCTTGAAAAGCGTTTGGCTGCTGTAGAAGCCCAACTTCACGCTGAAAAAGCGCGTATTGCCGGCAATGAGAAAATGGCGGTGCCTTTGAATGCATGGGTTTCTCAATATGAAAACCTGATGATAGAAAGTGAGTTTGCACAGAAGCAGCTTATTTCAGCTATGACGGCACTGGAACAGGCACGAGCAATGGCATTAGCCAAAACTCAGTACGTAGTGCCGATTCAGCAACCAACGTTGCCGGATGAATCTCGTTATCCGCGAACATGGATCTTCACCCTTTGTGCTTTCTTCGGGTTCTTTTTCTTGTATGGAATGGTACGATTGATTATTGCTTCCATTCGTGAACATGCCGGTTTCTAAATATCAGAGTTAAATATGCAGTTCAATCCATTGAAAATCGCAGTGATGACGGCCATTCTTTCGACGACGATGTCGAGTCTGGTTTTCGCAACCGAAAGCACCGCAACGTATGCATCTGTACTCGGTCAAAGTTCTAATCCGGCTCCGTCCAGCGTGGGTATGCCTGCAACAGCTTCCGCCATGCCGATAGCAACCATGATGGGTCCCAATGGTACGCAGCTGAGCGGAAGTCTTTCTTCTAATGATTATCGTCGTACGACTCTTCCTTCCACAAATGTAGCCGCACCAGCTTGGGCTCAGGGACCTCTCACTAATGCGACGTCGGTTGTGTTGCGCCCGTTTGCGTCCAATCTGTTTGAGGGACGATTTGCCGGGACATTCAGCGACATGACTTCCTCTGATTACATCCTTGCACCCGGAGATCGCGTGGTTGTTCGCATTTGGGGTGCTCGCAGTTATGACGATGTTTTGGTTGTGGATCAGCAGGGTAATCTCTTTTTGCCGGAAGTTGGTCCCATTCATGTTGCAGGGCTTAGACAGAGTAGTCTTCTGTCGACTGTGAAGCAGGCAATCGGCCGAGTGTTCACCGATAACGTGCAGGTTTATGTGAATCTGCAGAGTGCTCAGCCTGTGGCGGTTTACGTGACAGGATTTGTTAATAGCCCAGGCCGATATGCTGGCGGATCTCTTGACTCGATAATGTCTTTTATTGATCGGGCGGGAGGGATTGATGCTGCACGTGGGAGCTATCGCCATATCGAGGTCATTCGCAACAAGAAGGTTGTAGAAAAGCTTGATCTATATCGCTTTGCATTGGAAGGGACGGTTCCGAATCTTCGACTTAAGAACGGAGACGTGATCTTGGTTAAGGAAAAGGGGATTTCCGTTTCTGCTTATGGTCTTTTGCGTGAACAGGCGATATACGAGTTTTCCAGACCGTCAATGGCTAAGGGATCCGGACTTATTGAGCTTTCCTCGCCTGAACGAAATGTGTCACATGTTAGTGTAGTGGGTTCTCGAGATCAGGCACCTTTCAATCGATATTTTTCGATTGAAGAATTCAAGACGTTTACATTGTCTGATAGCGACATCGTGGAATTTGTAGCCGACAAGCCGGGCGAAACGATTATGGCGACTGTAACCGGAGCCATTATTAGTGCTTCACGTTATCCCATTAGAAAAACGATGAAACTTCGCGATTTGTTGCGCCAAATTGAAGTGGAGCCAGAGTTGGCTGCGACAGACGCGGTTTATTTGCGCCGGAAGAGTGTCGCTCGCGATCAGAAGGCCGTGATTCAGGATTCGTTGCGCCGCCTGGAGCAGACAGCGTTGACGTCGACATCGAGCACGCCTGAGGAAGCACAGGTGCGTGTGAAGGAGGCGGAACTCATTCAGGATTTTGTAAAACGTGCTTCTCAGTTGGAACCAGATGGTGTAGTAGTCATTTCTAGGCGTGGTCAGATCTCGGATTTGTGGTTAGAGGACGGCGATGAGATTGTCATACCCCAAAAATCTAATGTTGTTATGGTGACTGGCGAGGTTGTGCTACCGAAAACAGTGGCTTTTGAGAGGGGTATGTCGCTCGATGATTATTTAGCTGCTGCGGGTGGTGTTTCTTCGCGAGCGAATGACGAACAAATTCTGGTGGTTAAACAAAATGGGGAGGTAGGGCTATGCGAGAGCTTAGGAATAGAACCCGGCGATCGAATTATGGTTCTGCCTAAGATAGATACCAAGGGGATCCTTGTAGCCAAAGACATAATGCAAATAATATATCAGATTGCGGTGGCGACTAAAGTTATGGTGGATTTATAAATGAATAACGTAGTAATTTTTGCAGGCGGAGTAGGTAAGCGCATGAGAACAAAGGGCTTGCCGAAGCAATTTCTGGTGGTTTATGGGAAGCCTATAATTGCTCATACAATATCGAATTTCGAACAATGTAATTCAATTGATAAAATAGTAATTGTTTGCAAAGATAATTTCATTGACAAAATGAAAGGAATCATAAGCGATTACCATTTTAAGAAAGTCTTCGCCGTAACTGAGGGAGGCGAGACAGGCCAGGAATCAATATGGAATGGGCTAAAGGTACTTAAAAGGGCTTTCCCAGAGACAGAAAATGTATTAATTCATGATGGAGTTCGTCCTTTTATAACGAGCTCACTCATTGAAGATTGCATACAGGAATGTAATAAATTCGGGAATGCTATTGCGGCCGCAAAAGCAACGGAAACTGTTTCTCTGTCGAGTGAAACAAATATAGATATTCTTGAACGTGAAAAGTGCTACATATTAAAAGCTCCGCAATGCTTTAAGTTCAAAACTCTTTATGAATGCCATTGCATTGCGAATGGAATGGGCAAGAAAGATTATACAGATTCAGCATCTATGATACGGCATATTAAAGGTGAGCAACTTCATTTAGTTGAGTGCCCCAGGAGCAATATTAAAGTTACAACTCCGGAAGATTACTACATTATAAGAGCCCTTTTCGAATCTAGTGAAGTGTTAGATATTATAGGATATTAATTTAAAATGCTTACAATCTTTATTTATAAACCATACGATCAAGACGTTGATGAATTCAATAGAAGTTATGATGCGATCACGAGTAAAATAGCAGATGCACGAGTTGTCTTTCATAAAATTAACGATTGGGGAAAACAAAGTTTCGCAACGGCACTGGGAAGCTGTAACACAGAATTTATAATATTTTCTTCTTCTTATTATGCCGAAGGTGTAAGCAAGGAACTATCTGCAATTTTAGAGAAGTTAACTGTAAATGGTCTTCCTAGCATTATGGCCTTTAAGGTCTACCGATTTGATAGGAATGGGAGGAAAAAATATTTTGAAAATTATCACAAAATAATTGTGAAGCCTAATGATAATATAATAAATACGAGCATTGATTGTTTTATTTTCAAGACTAAATTCGCGCAACAGTTAAATGTAGCCTCGCTAACCTTAGATTTTGATTCTATATTTGTTGCTGAGGCAATTGAAAAGGCAAAAGGCTTTTCGGTTCTTGATGTAGAGATAGAGACTACGGATTACCCGTGTAACGACTTCTATAACTTTAGAAAGCAATATTGTAAGTCGTGGTATGTGGAAGAGATAAATAACTATAAAAAGCTAGTAGAAGAAGGGGGAACCGGAACACTTTGTAAAAAATACTTATCATTCTTAATTCAATTAAGATTTGCCTGCAATAGAAACAATAGAAATAAATCTATATTGAGTGATTCTGAGTATTGTGAATTCAAGAAATCAGTTGCATATGTGCTTAAGAAGTTACCAGATAGTGTAATTTGTTATTATAATCTTGGCGAAAAAAAGCTGCTACCTAAATATATGTTGGTAAGCTTATTGCATTTGAAGTATAACGGAATTCGCTTTGAGGTGCTTTCTGGCGCGAAGGATATGTTCTTCGGCTTTAAAAAGAGAATTATTGAGAGAAGCACTAATTTTTCTTTAAATGTCTATGCGATTAACAATGATTCGAAAAACATTATCTTTGATGCAGAACTTGTTAATGGATATTGTATTCAAGACACGGGTCTAAGAATTAGCGCACATACTGATGGATTCAAATGTGAAGGCAAACAGATAAAAGTCTACTCTGAGGATAAATATTTCGGAGAAGTTTATAAAGAAGGAAAGGTCTATAAATTTGTAATTCCAAAGGACAAGATCAGAAACTTTATTTTCTTTAGACTAAAATACCTGAACACAACTATTAAACTCCCGTTAAACTTTATCAAAACTGCGTCTAGGTTAACAAACAAATTTCCAGGTTCGTATTATATTAAATTTGGAAAACTTTTCAGATATAACGAAAAAAAGTCTGAAATAAGTATTCAGAATTGTACGCCGCTTAAAGTGGCCTCATATGAGCTTGGATTGTATAGGGATTTCATATTTGAGATTTTCAAATCAAATAATAATTCGAGTTTGTTAGGAAGAATTTATTTTGCGGCTGATGCTATCTTGTTAAGGACGCTTTACTGGATTGCCAGGCCGTTTTGTAAAGATAAAGATACCTGGATTACTTTTGATCAATTATTCAAAGGTGGTGATAATGGCGAGTATTTTTTTCGGTACGTCTTCGATAATAAGAAGAATATTGTAAGCCCGTTCTATGTAATTAACAAGGATTGTGGAGATGCACTCCGTTTAAGGAAGGAGTATTCATCTAATCTGCTGTATTTCAACACAGACAAGTTAAGATTCAAAGCTTTGCTAGCAAAAGTTATATTGGCAACACGAGTTGATGTTAAACAATATTTAGGCTTTTCGAATATGTTAGAGCATTACTTTAGGGATCTCTTAAAGTATAAAGTAGTTTGCCTGCAACACGGCTTAAGTATTCAAGAAATTGCTGAATATCAAAATAGATTATTTGATAATACTAAGCTGTATTGTTGCGCGTCAAAATACGAAATTGAAAATTTACTTCAACCGCAATATGATTATGAACAAAGGCAGCTTCTTTTGACTGGTCTCCCGAGATATGATGGATTAGTTGATAAAGCACAAAGAGTTATTTTAATTGCCCCTACCTGGCGTAGAAACGTAACGGCCGGGACTAACGCCAAAGGTAAGAGACATGAATATTCTGAGAGTTTTAAGCATTCTGAGTACTTTAAACTTTATAACTCACTTATAAATAACGGAAAGTTAATCGAAACAGCCCGTTCTCTTGGCTATAAAATAGTCTATTTGATACATCCTATTCTAACTCCTCAAATTTGTGACTTTGATAAAAATGATTATGTCGAAATTCTTGGTGGAGCGGGGAATGAAATTTCCTATGAGAAAATGTTAACTGAAGCTTCCCTTATGGTGACAGATCATTCAGGTATTCAGTACGATTTTGCATATATGAAAAAACCAATCGTATATTATCATCCAGAGACATTACCTCCGCAGTATATGGCCAAAACGATGAACTATGAAGAAATGGGTTTTGGGCCTGTGTGTAAAAGTGAAGATGAATTGGTAAATAGCATTATTTCGGCTATGCTGGATGGATGTAAAATGAATGTTGAATATGATAGAAGGGTTTCTGATTTTTTCACGTACTCAGATCATAATAATTGCGAACGAATTTTTGAAGCTTTAACTAAAAAAGGATTGTAACATGAGCATTCTAGAGAAAAAAATCACTGAGGTTATTAGCGATGTCAATATCCCATGGGAAAAACTCTCAGGTAAAACTATTTTAATTACCGGCGCGTCTGGTCTTTTGGGTTCGGTATTTGCCAAAAGTTTATTGTCGAAGTTTAAAGATACAGATGCTGCCATCAATGTTGTATTGATGTCTCGTTCATTTGAAAAAATATCGTCTGTATTTGATGATTTCCTTAAGATGGATCAGGTGCATTTTATAAACAATCTTAATGAGTTTATCGGCGATAAGCTTGATTATGTTGTTCATTTTGCTTCGCCGACTTCGTCTGGAGATTTTGTTCGAACCCCTGTTGAGGTGATGTCTGATATTGTAGGTTTAACTAATAGCATCCTACACTTTGCCAACAAATATAATGCAAAATTGCTGTATATTTCATCAATGGAAGTGTATGGCAGGGTTGATCAAGAAATAGTTGATGAATCAGATCTTGGGTTTATTGATATTTGTGAATCACGCTCTTCATATCCCGTGGCTAAAAGATTTTCAGAAAGTCTTTGTTTGGCATGGCACAATGAATATAATCTAGACATTAAAATTGCAAGATTAACGTTGACATTCGGCCCTGGGATAAGCAAAACTGACAATCGAGTTTTTGCCCAATTTGCAAGATCATCAATTAATCATACTCCTATAGTATTACATACCGAAGGTCTAACGAAAAGAGACTATATTCATATTGCAGATGCAATCAGGGGACTTCTATATATCTTGCTTAAGGATTCAAAAGAGCTTGTCTTTAATGTATCGAACCCTAACACTTATATAACGATACGGGAACTTGCCGAAAAGTTTTCAAAAATTAGTGGTTCTGCTGTTATTGTAGACACGTCAAAGAATCTAAATCAATATGCACCGACAGTTCGCATAAATCTGTCTGTTAATAGACTCCAATCTCTTGGTTGGCAGCCCTATTTCGGAATAGATGAAATGATTGATGATTTAATCACTTATCTTAAGGAATAAGAAGATGCGACAAAAGATACTTGCCTTCCCAGAAGCAGTTCGCTTATCTGATCAATTTAGGAAAGAAAGGGATGATACTTCAATCCCGAAAAAATTAAAGATAATTTCTGGCGTTGATGAAATTTCTCCATCTGAAACTAGTAGATATTTGCTAAAAACACAACAGTGTGAGGTTCCTATTTTATATTAC
>OKRS01000914.1_pt1 | contig 21075 bp, 19 predicted proteins | sample 1601191 | NCBI WGS metagenome assembly OKRS01 (sample SAMEA3541509, study PRJEB24748) | human gut metagenome | biome: human gut; feature: human-associated habitat; material: faeces | place: China | collected 2012
ACCCCTCCCCGTAGGAGAGGGGAGTGAATGGCCAGGACTATTGAATTCTTCACTCTTCGTTCTTCACTCGTCCCTTCCAAAGGCGTCAGCCTTTTTACTTTTTTACCTTTTTACCTTTAAAAGCTTTTTACCTTTAAATCTCTCTGGTCCACTCCCCACATCATCTTCTCTCGGAGCGAAGCGAAATAGCGGTGGCCGTTGCGCTTCACTATGCGCACGGGGAAAGGAGCCTTGCGAATGGTCACGGAGGTGCTCTCGATGAGCGTCTCGCTGCGACCGTCGATGGCGATCAGGAAATTGTGGGAACGCGACTCTACGTTGAGCGTCACCTCACAATCGTCGCTGATAACGATGGGGCGGATGTTAAGGCTGTGTGGCGCAACGGGCGTGAGACAGAGCGAGCCTGTCTGCGGCACGATGATGGGACCACCGTTGGAAAGCGAATAGGCGGTGGAACCTGTGGGCGTGGCCACGATGAGTCCGTCGGCCTGGTAGGTGATGAGATATTCGCCATCCACACTGGTGCGTATGCTTATCATCGAGGCGTTGTCGCGCTTGAGCACAGCAATGTCGTTGAGGGCGTAAGGACAGCCTACGATAAGCTCTCCCTCGGTCTGAACCATTATGGCGGCGTGGTTGTCGATGACATAATGGCCTTTGTACACGGCATCGAGAGCCTCGATGACCTCTGACGGCATGACATCGGCCAAGAAGCCCAAACGTCCCATGTTGATACCTATGATGGGCGTCTGCTTCGGTCCCACACGGGTGGCTGCCTTGAGGAACGTGCCGTCGCCGCCCATGGAGATGACGTAATCGACATCGAAGTTGTTGCCGTCGAACACCCCACTAACCTTTGTGTCTATGCGGTGCTCAAGCTGAAGAAATTCGTAGAACGGACGGTCGATGTAAATCTCCGCCCCACGCTGCTCAAGAAATGAGAGTATGGTAAGAATGGCCGTCGACTTCTTAGGCTGATATTCGTTGCCAAAGATGGCGAACCGTAGGATCTTGCTGTTGGTGCTCATATTAGCTATTGGTGCTCATATTATATAATGTGTAGATGTTGAAATGTGAGTTTCTAGAAAAAACTGACGTTTCTGCAAAGCGGATGTCTGTATGCTCGAAAGATAATGACAGCTTTTGCGGTGCTAAGTTACAAAAATATCGGCAAATTGACAAAAAATAAATACATTATGCTTATAAAAGCTCACTTTCTATCTATTATTGATGCTTGCTGGCGACAGGCGATTTTATCGGCAAGAAGCTTAGTTTATTATTATTTAATATTGTGATAATAAGAAAGAAAATTATTTGTAAATTTTACAACTTTTATTTTGTCAATTAAAATAAATACATTATCTTTGCAAAAGAAAAAGAAAACGACAACAACATTCTAAAAACATAACATTATGGAAAAGAAAGAACTGAAAGGAACAAAGACCGAGCGTAACCTCATGGAGGCATTTGCCGGTGAGTCGCAGGCACGCAACAAGTATACATACTTCGCATCGAAAGCCAAGAAAGATGGCTATGAGCAGATCGCTGCCCTCTTCGAGGAGACGGCACAGAACGAGAAGGAGCACGCCAAGATGTGGTTCAAGCTGCTTGAGGGTGGCGCAATAAAGGACACCATGTCGAACCTGAAGGCTGCTGCCGAGGGCGAGAACTATGAGTGGACCGACATGTACGACCGCATGGCACAGGAGGCTGACGAAGAGGGCTTCCCGGAGATTGCTGCCGCAATGCGCGGTGTGGCTGCCATTGAGAAGCACCACGAGGAGCGCTACCGCCGTCTGCTGAAGAACATAGAGGAAGGCATCGTGTTCTCACGCGAGGGCGACACCATCTGGCAGTGCCGCAACTGCGGACATATCGTGGTGGGCAAGAAGGCTCCCGAGGTATGCCCCGTATGCAAGCATCCGCAGAGCTATTTCGAGATCAAGGCTGAAAACTATTAAGTAGGTGTTCAAAATTATCAAGCCTCACCTCTATGCATAATGCAAAACGCTACCCGTAAGTCCCCGGCTGACAGGTAGCGTTTTTGTTATTTCCACAACAAACATGTGAACGCTTGGCGTAAACAAAAAAGGCGCTTGGCATAAGTTTGGCTTCACTTATAACATCTTCATCTGTAAAAACTCTCCTAAATGAACATGGTGTATGCCTTCTACATTGCTGCCGCTTGTCCATTCGTCAAGACTTACAACGTATTTCGGATAATTGTTGGTGATAGCCTGCAAATTGCCAAACTCACGCTTTTGTGTGGCTTCATCATGCATGAGATAAGACGATTGTATGTAGACCACATCTTCATTTATCCGTGCCACAAAATCGATCTCACGACCGCATGTCTGTTGGCCTGTGAACACCTCATAACGCAGCTGCGACAAATGTAGGAAAATTGCATTTTCCATCAGTTTGTGAATATCGCCTTGCATGTTAAAGCCAAAATGGCAGTTGCGCAAGCCCAAATCTTCAAAATAATATTTATCGCCTATCTCAAACGTTTTCAACCCATTAACATCAATGCGCCGCACCTTATTAATGAGATAGGCATTTTGCAGCGCCCGCAGATAGTTGATCACCTGCAAAGGTGATATGTTAACCCGTTGCGACTTAAGATAGCGGCTGATATTATTTGCAGAAAACAAGTTACCCACGTTGTCGGCCGTATACAAAGCCAACGTTTCAAGAAAATCGACATTACGTATACCCTCGCGCTTCACCACATCTTTCAGAAGTATGGTTGAATATACATTTCGCAGATATTCAAACACGATGTCGTTTTCCAAGTCAAGGTTACTGAGATATGGCAAACCTCCATAGGTTAGATATTTACGAAGGGTTGGAGTGGAAGGTGAAAGACGATTAAACGTCAGAAACTCACGATAGGAGAGACTGTGAATATGAAACTCGACATACCGACCAGAAAGATAGGTCGAGAGCTCACTCGACAGCATTGTGGCATTGCTACCCGTAATAAAGATATCACAAGCATCTTGCGCCTGAAGGCTACGCAGTGAATGTTCAAAGCCTTTTATGTCTTGCACCTCATCAATGAACAAATAGTTGGCATGACCTTCTTTCAAATGGGCCTTCACATAGGCTGTAAGCTCCTCATGCGAGAGAATAAAGGCAAACTCTTCAAGCTCTTTATTAATGCTTATGGTGTTGGAATTGGGAACAGAGCTTTCAATGTGTTCTTTAATTTGCCGCAAAATGCAGCTTTTTCCGACACGACGTTGGCCCGTAAACACCTTTATGATGTTCTTATTGATGAAAGGAGCTATGCGCTCCGTATAATCTTGGCGGTTAATAAGCTTTATCATACGATGCGTTTTTGTTAGTTATACTTAAAACTTTTGGCAAATATAGCAATTTTATAAAGTATAACAAACAAAAACAAGCAAAAACAGCGTTTTGTTAGTCATACTTAACAAAAACCGTTATATCATAGCATCAGCAAACCATTGCTGCCCCTTGTTATGGTAGCTTTCTTTGCCCCACCCCACAAGTTTGCGAAAGAACATTTTTGCGCTTGTTTGCCGCCACAAAAGCGTTAAGAAAGAGATAAAACGGGGGCGAGAGGTTAAAATAACATAAAGTGGAGTAACAAAAGCGCAATGCCTTGCGTCTAATAAGTATCTTTGCACAAGAAATTGATTAAAAACTTACTGTAAAAGAAAGAAAACCATTGGGTTAAACCAAGACGACGACAACAACAAATGTTCTTTTAGGAGAATATCAAGAAAGAGAATTATTGCTTTAACAGGATTCTAACTTTAAAGGATTCTAACTTTTGAAAAGAGAATTTTTACAAAAAGAGGATTTTTATAAAAAGAGGATTCTGAAAAGCGACAAGAAACAACAGAAATATAAACAAAAACCGATAAAGTTATGAAGAAGAATTTATTAGTGTTTTCTATGTTTGCCGGACTGCTGCTCTTCGCAAGCTGCGCCAGCAAGAAAGACCTTCAGAACTGTCAGCTCGAGAACAAGGAGCTGCAGAAGAACAACGAGAACGTGAAAGACCAGCTCTCAGAGGCACGCCAGCAGCTCGCTGCTGCCAACGCACGCGTGACGTCACTCAACGACCAGCTCGCACAGCAGAAGAAAGATTATGCCGCTCTGCAGCAGTCGCTCGACAAGAGCCTCACCAACGCCGGCTCCAACAACATCAACATCTCAAAGCTTGTTGACCAGATTAACGAGTCGAACCAGTATATCCGTCACCTGGTAGAGGTGAAATCGAAGAGCGACTCGCTGAACATGGTGCTCACCAACAACCTCACACGCTCTCTCAGCAAGGAGGAGATGAAGGAGGTTGACGTGCAGGTGCTCAAGGGTGTGGTTTACATCTCGCTCGCCGACAACATGCTCTACAAGAGTGGTAGCTACGAGATCAACGACCGTGCTGCCGAGACGCTGAGCAAGATCGCCAAGATCATCAAAGACTACAGCGACTACGAGGTGCTCATTGAGGGCAACACCGACAATGTGCCTGTGAACAGCAGCGCCGCATCGATGAAGAACATCCGTAACAACTGGGACCTCTCTGCTCTTCGCGCATCGAGCGTTGTGCAGGCTCTGCAAAACCAGTATGGTGTTGACCCGAAGCGTCTGACAGCTGGTGGACGTGGCGAGTATAACCCCATCACATCTAACGACACAGCCGTGGGCAAGCAGCGCAACCGCCGCACTCAGATCATCATCACCCCGAAGCTCGACCAGTTTATGGACCTCATCGACAAGGCTCCAGAGGAGAGCGCAAAGTAAAGCATTTCTAATAAGCGCTTGATTTTGGACACCTGCTTAACGGCAAACGAAAACTGTTAGCAAACAATCAATAAACGGCAGCCGTGCATACCTTAATATAAAATAGGTATGTACGGCTGCTTTTTGTATCAACATTTTTCCGTAACTTTGCACCATTCAAAAAAATCGTTGCTCCCTAAGGAGGAAAGGGAGAGACAAGGAGGGAACAATAAGGAGGAAAGAAAAAAAGGAGGAAAGAAAAAAAGGAGGAAAGAAAAAAAAATGAAAGGAAAAAGGAGGAAAGCAAAAAGAGGAAACAAAGAAAAAAACATTATATAAAAACCCTACGTTAAAATAGGACAATGGAAAAGAACAAAGATCTAATCTACGGGCCGGAAGACCGGCCACCGTTTCTCGAGTCGGTGTTTGCTGCCTTGCAGCACCTGTTTGCCATTTTTGTGGCCATCATGACGCCACCGCTCATCATCGCCTCACAGCTGAACCTCGACATCGAGACAACCAGTTTTCTGGTGTCGATGGCTCTCATAGCATCGGGTGTGAGCACGTTCCTGCAATGTCGCCGCTTCGGACCTGTGGGCACAGGACTGCTCTGCATCCAGGGCACGAGCTACTCGTTCATTGGCCCCATCATAACAGCGGGCATGGGCGGCCTGGGTGTGGTGTTCGGCTCCTGCATGGCAGCATCGCTGGTGGAGATTTTTGTGGGACGCATACTGAAGTATGCCCGTCGCATAATAACCCCTGTGGTGTCGGGCATCGTCGTGACTCTCATTGGCCTGTGCCTCATCAAGGTGGGCATCTCGGCATGCGGTGGCGGTAACCAGGCCATGGAGGACGGCACGTTCGGCTCGCTGCGTAACCTCGGTCTGGCATCGCTCGTGCTGCTCATCATCATCTTCTTCAACAACAGCAAGAACCGTTACCTGCGCATGAGCTCCATCGTCATTGGCCTTGCCGTGGGTTACATCGTGGCGTGGACAATGGGCATGATCGACTTTAGCGCCGTCAAGAGCTACGGCGGTTTCTACCTGCCCACACCGTTCAAGTTTGGCATCGGCTTCAGCCTGTCGGCTTTCATCTCGCTGAGCATCATCTTCGTGATCACAGCCATAGAGTCGTATGGCGACATCACAGCCAACTCTATGATCTCGGGTGAGCCCGTGGAGGGTGAGAAGTTTATGCAGCGTGCCTCGGGCGGTGTCATCGCCAACGGTGTGTCATCGCTCCTTGCTGCCGCCCTCAACTCGTTCCCCAACAGCATCTTTGCACAGAACAACGGCATGATTCAGCTCACGGGTGTGGCCTCACGTTATGTGGGCTACTTTATCTCTGCCATGCTTGTGTTGCTCGGTGTGTTCCCCGCCATCAGTCTGGTGTTCAGCCTCATGCCACAGCCTGTGCTTGGCGGTGCCACGCTCCTCATGTTCGGCACAGTGGCAGCCACGGGCATACGCATCATCGCCTCTCAGCAGCTTGGCCGCAAGGAGATTCTCGTTATCGCCATCAGCTTGGCTGGCGGTCTGAGCGTCGAGTTTATGCCTGAGATTCTTAACGGCATGCCCGAAGAGCTCCGTAACATCATGTCATCGGGCATCACCACAGGTGGCGTGCTCGCCATCCTCTCTAATCTGCTTATTAGAGTGAAGAAAGAAGAGTGATATAAGTGAAGAGTGAAGAGTGAAGAGTGAAGAATTCAATAGTTATGGTTATAATAAAATTTTGCAAATGAATTCTTCACTCTTCACTCTTCCTTCTTCACTCTTCCTTCTTCCCTCTTCACTTACCTCGCTCTTGTGCAAAAAAAGTATAAAAATTTTGTCAGTTCAATAAAAAGCAGTACCTTCGCATCCGAATTTAAAGCCACATTGGTTTTACATTGATTCATAGGGGCGTAGCCCAGCTGGTTTAGAGCGCTGCAGTCACATTGCAGAGGTCCCCGGTTCGAGCCCGGGCGTCCCTACTCCCTACATCAACAAGAGGAAATATCTGTACGACAAGTATGGATGTTTCCTCTCCTTTTTTATATCCTTTTTATAAAATCTCCAAAGACACAAAAAAAGGAAACACCCACACTTTTGCATGAGCATTTCCTAACATTTTAACTCAAAACGGTCATTACGCCGTTTTATGCAGTATTTTATAACTGCTCCACAAACCACTTATTAATGCCGACCGATTTGGGACAAAAGCGATTCGGGTTAGAAGCGATTTTGGTTAGAAGCGATTTTGGTTAGAAGCGGGTCATCACCTCAAGCACAATCTTGTCGCGCTCAGAGGGTTTGGCAATGGCGCCTGAGCGATAGAAATATTTCTCATAGTTGAGACGTATGTCGCTGATGAAGGGCTTGGCGAAGCTGAAAGTCAGGCCGCCTGTAAGACGCGAGCGCTTGTAGTCGTTGACAATGAGCGAGCCTTCTGCCGACTTCTTTCCATCGAGATAGCGAGAGCCGTCGCTGTGGTCAGACATGTAGTCGTAACGAACGAGAGGGGTCACAAACTTAAGAGCCTTGCTGCCTGTGCGTATGTCGCGACTGATGAAGACATCGAAGGCATGCACATCATGGAAGGCGTTGTTCGAATAATGCTTATACAGATACTCGCCCTCGATATGCCAACCCTGCGCGTGCCAGTAGGCTCCAACGTCATACATCATCACACCCGTGTGATCGGGGCGAATTTTCTGCATGCTGAGCGTGAGGTTAAAGCCGCGGGGAAAGAACAGCTGAGCCTTGGCAGAGAAATTGACGCTCTTGGTCCAATAGTCTTTCTGGCCGGTCAGTCCGCTACCATTGAACAGTCCCGCCTCAAGCACAACGGGGAAACCAACGTTCATGTTATAAGCCACGGCAGCACCCACGTCGCGCACATTGCCCACCTGCTTGGCTATGAACGAACGGTTAGCGAAATATTGCTGGTGGGGAGAGCGGTGAGCATCGATGGTGAACGGCACACGCATCTGACCTATGGTGAACGCCAACGGTTGAATGGGCTTCAAGCGTGTGTAGGCATCAAGCATCTTTATGCTTCCCTCATCGCAGAGGTCTATCTCTGCCTTGTAACTGATGAACGGTGTCACCTTGCCGTCAACGCTCACACGGGCGTTGCGCACCTCAAAGCGTCCTTCGCCCTCAGAGGTCTGATATTCATATTTGCTACGAAGGGTTCCATGAATGTGTGGCGTGCGATCCACCTCGTCGTCATCTGATGCCGAGGTCGACTGTGCTTTAGCGCCAAGCGACATGAACATAAGTAGAGCAACCGCACAAGAGGCTATTGTTGCTACCGACGAGGTAATGTTGTCTTTTGTTCGTATCATTATTGTTTTTCTTGTTTGTTCCTGTTTGTTTTGTTGCTTGTTTTTTCTTGCTTGATTCTTCTTGCTTGATTCTTCTTGCTTGATTCTTCTTGCTTCTAGGGGCATGAAGCAAGAAAGTTTTTCTGGCTGCAAAATTAGAGGTTTGTTTTTTAGATAATATGTCGCAGTTGTTACAATGTTGTTACATCATTACGTTCCCTACATTCTCTAAAAAAACGAGCAACTTTTTTTTATTTCAATTTTACTTTTTATCTTTGCAAGGGTCTATATTACAGAACGCCACAAGAAAACGGCGTCTGATGAAACAAAGATATATAAGAAAAAGGAAAAAACAGAACAACAAGAATGACGATAGCCGACAACGACATAATAGCAGAAATGAGGAGGCAGCCAGAGCAAGGCTTCAGGCTGCTGATGCGAAAATATCGCGAACCGGTCTATTGGCACATCAGAAGAATGGTCGTGACACACGCCGATGCACAAGATGCTGCTCAAGAAACGTTTGTGAGGATATTCAAAAGCATGGACAGCTACCGCGGCAACACATCGTTTGCAGCATGGATATATCGCATTGCCACAAACGAGGCCCTACGCCTCATCAGCAAACGTCACGACAACGTAAGCATGGAGCGGGAAGGCACAAACATCTTGGATCAGCTGCCCGCCGACAATTACATCAACATTGCCGACACCGAAGCGGTGAACATGCAACGAGCCATCCTCGCGCTGCCACCTAAGCAACAGGTGGTGTTTAACATGAGGTTCTATGACGAGATGGAATATGGCGACATTGCTGCCGCTACCGACTCATCGGTGGCGGCTGTGAAAATGAACTTTCATCTGGCAAAAGAGAAGGTTAAAAAGGCAATCATCAATTAGACAAGACATTACAATTATGGATGAGAAATTAAACAAGCGTTTGCCCTACAGCGTTCCCGACGGGTTCTTCGACGTTATGGAGGCCAACGTTATGGCAAAGATAAAGGCTGACGCTGAAGCAGGAACAAGCGTTGGGGACGATAAAGCCGATACCCAAATGCGTGACAAGCAATATCGCAAGACAATGAGACGCACACGCACCATCAGCTTGAGCCTCTTGGCTATGGCGGCATCGCTGCTGCTGCTCTTCACGATATTCTCCCAAAGCACAAAAACGGCGCAGCAGACCAACGATATGGAGAGCATTGACAAGGCATTCAGCCAACTGAGCACTGACGACCAGACCTTCCTCATGGAGGTGTATGACGACGACATGTTCTTGGACGATGCTACCGCCGTCTATTAAACGCTAAACCCAAATGGGTCATTAGGCCGTTTTGGGTTAAAAACATTCTAACACACCCAACTTGCGCAAGCCTCTAATATATAAAGGTTGAGAAAAGAGCTCTTTCTCACCGAACAAGGAAAAAATATCAACAGAACAAATAACTCATAAAAACAAGGAAACGATATGAAAACATTAAAAGCAGAATCAATAATAAAGGCAATGATCCTCGCCTTCTTCATGGTCATGGGCACCTGCATGAGCGCAAATGCGCAGCAAACCGACAACGACCAGAACGTGCGACAGCGCATGAGTAGAGAGCAACTGGCAGAGGTGCAAGCCAACCACATTGCAAAGGTCATTGGCTTGGACGAGGCGCTGACAAAGAAATATGTCGCAACCTACTGCGACTACCAAAAGGAGCTGTGGAACATTGGGCCTCGACTGAAGCGCAACTCTAACATGGAGGAACGTTTCGACCGCAGCAGAAAGGTCATTGACATCCGCGAGAAATATTATCATAAATATAAAGAATTCCTCACAGACGAACAGGTTCAGAAAGCCTATAACGAAGAGCGTCGTGTGATGCGTCACATGAAGCAAAACAAAAAAGGCAGCAAGATGAAAGGACGCGCAAAAAGAGGATAAGATACAAACAAAGCGAAGCGTTTTAAATAACTTTATAGAACAAATGTGTATCCGTTAATCATCGTGTGCGTGGTGACACGCGCACGATAATCCCTTATGTTTAACCCAAATCGGTCATTAGGCCGATTTGGGTTAAACGATATCATGGTTCAACAACAGCGCTGACTGCATTATATCAGTCGGCGCTTTCAATTTTCTTCGGTCCGCGCACAACCTCATTGACCTTCAGTCCGCTCTTAATCTCAATGTTCACGCCATCGCTAAGACCCGTCACCACGCTGCGGCGCTCATACGTCTTGTCCTTGCCGCTGCCATTGGCGACATACACAAAGGTCTTGGTTCCTTCAAACACGATGGCGCTCTCCGGAACTGTGAGCACATGCTTGGCCTCAGCAAGCACAATCTCTGCATTGGCGCTGTAGCCGCTGCGAATGTTGTTCTTTTCTGCCACTTTCACAGCTGCCTTTATCTCAAACTGGTTTGCGCCATTGTTCTCAATAGCCTTGGGGGAGATATACTCGAGGTGAGCCTCAAACTTAAGGTTTTGCAGCGCACCGATGGTTATCTTCATCGGCATGCCTGCCGACACCTGTCCCACCTCCGTCTCGTCAATGTTGCCACGGAAGATGAGGTCGCCCATGTTGGCAACGGTAGCTATGGTTGTGCCGTCATTGAACGTGTTGGAGAGAATCACAGAGTTGCCCACCTTTACGGGGATGTCAAGAATGACGCCTGTGATGGTGCTGCGTATTAGCGTGGAGCTGGCACTGGCGTTGCTGCGCGACACACCGTCGCGCACAACCTCAAGGTTATCCTCGGCAGCGGCTTTCTCCTCGCGTGCCTGCTGCATGGTCTGTCTCACCTTGTCATACTCGTCTGCCGACACCAGTCCTTTGTCATAGAGCACCTTCTCGCGTTCATGGTCTGTAAGGGCCTGCTTAAGATTGATCTCGGCAAGACGCAGACGCGACTGTGCCGAACTAAGCTGCGCCATGTCAGGGATGACCTTTACCTTGGCTATCACCTCACCGGTCTGAACCGTCTGTCCTGCCTCTTTCGTTATCTCTGAAATGATGCCGCTGATCTGCGGCTTGACATTCACCTCATTTCGCGGTTCTATCTTTCCTGTGAGCACAGTGCTCTTGCGCACGTCGCCCATGGTCGCCTTAAACTCGTCATACTCAACAGGCTGTGGTTGCGACTTAAACCACAGGAAAACGAATGTGCCGATAAAAACAAGTGCCACGACACAGGCAACAATTATCTTTTTCATATCTATGATGTTTTTTCTTGTTTTGGTTTTCTTGTTTTGGTTTTCTTGTTTTGGTTTTCTTGTTTTGGTTTTCTTCTTATTGTTGTTTCTTGTTGTTTCTCAATCACTCGTCCCTCATAGCATCAACAGGCTTTATCGACATGGCCCTGAGAGCAGGAGCCAAGCCGGCAAGCACGCCGAGCACACTTATCAGCAGCACAGCAGCCACAGCTATCCAGAAATCGATCTGATAATGAGCGGCAAAATCGGCATTGTTGGTGGTGCCCATCTCTATCATCTGCAAGACAGCCACAGCAAACAGCAAGCCGCTCATGCCAGCCACAAGCGTCAGGATAAGACTTTCGGCTATTATTTGAGAGAGGATTATGCGCGGGGTGGCACCGATGGCACGGCGTATGCCTATCTCCGTTGTGCGCTCACGCACCGTCACCATCATGATGTTGGACACGCCAATGGCGCCAGCCAAGAGCGTGCCTATGCCGACAAGCCAGATCAAGAAATTCACGCCCGAGAACAGGTTGTCGACCATGCCATACAGCACCTCTGTGTTAAACACCGACACGCTCTTTTCGTCGGTAGGATCCACGTCATGGGCGCGGGCTATGACGGTGCGTATGCGCGGGGTTATCTTACTCATGACCACACCAGGACGTCCCGTCAAACACATTATGTCGATAGACTGGCCCATGTTATAGGCAGCCTGTACCAAGCTGAGCGGCACCACAACACTCTCGTCTGCCGAGCCGTTGATGTTCATGTTTGTGGAGCTATAGTCAACCCCCACCACGTTATAATAGACCGAATCTATGCGCACGAACGCCCCACAAGGGTTTCCGCCATTGGGGAACAAGGTCTGGTAGACCTTCTTTCCCAAGACGCACACCTTACGGTTTTGGTTGACGTCCATCTGGTTGATGTAACGGCCATAGCGCAAGGCGGGAGGAGCCATCTCAGCATATTCGGGCAAGATGCCTTTAAGGTTACACGAATATTTCTTGTCGCCGTAAACAGCGTTATGCCCCCATTTAGTGATCATAGGCGACACGACATCAAGCTCTGGCACCTGTTGTCTCAGTCGCTCCACGTCTTGGTAGGTCATCGCCCATTGCCGTCCCTTTCTAAAGCCATGATAAGGCTTGGTGGTGGCGCTTGGGAAGATCACAGCCGAGTTTGTGGCAAAGCCAGCAAACTGCTGTGCCAACGTCTGCTTCAGTCCGTCACCTCCACCTATCAGCGTCACGAGCATGAACAGCCCCCAGAACACACCGAAGCCCGTAAGCAGCGAGCGGCTCTTGTTGCGCGACAAGGTATCGAGAATTTCGCGAAAGCGATCAATGTCAAAATTTATCATCGTTTCTTTGTTTTAAGGAATGGGGTTATAAGGTCTATAAGCTTCATAAGGTCTATAAGCTTCATAAGATCTATAAGCTTCATAAGATCTACAAGACCCAAAGACCATAGCCCCAACCAGCCTTTTATCATTCAGCCCTCAACGCCTCGATAGGTCTTATCTTGGCGGCTCGTCGTGCGGGAATCAGCCCCGCGAGGGTGCCTGCAACGATCATCACCGCCGTGGCACCGAGACACACGTCCAGCCCCACGGTGGGGTTTACAAACATCGTGGCTTGAAACAAGCCAGAGTCGACAACGGTGTGGCCAATGGTGGCGTCCATGTAAGCGTTGGCAGCAATGCCGCAGAGCATGCCTATATATCCGAAGAACGTTGTAATGACCACGCTCTCCACAATGATGAGCCTCAGAATCGACAGGGGCGAGGCGCCGATGGCTTTTCGAATGCCAAACTCGCGCGTGCGCTCCTTCACCGTTATGAGCATGATGTTGCTCACGCCCACGATGCCCGATAGCAGCGTGAACAGGCCGATAACCCACAGCGCGATGTGCATTATGCGTATGCCGTTGTTCATCTGCAAGGCCTGTGTGAAGCGGTTCCATATCCACACCGCGTTGTCGTCGTCGGGAGCAGCACGGTGGTTGCGGTTCAGCCGAGCGGTATAAGCCTTCTCAAACGCCTCGTTCTGCTCTTCGGTCACAAGTCCGTGAAACGAGAACACAATGTTGTCGGCCTTGTTGCCCTTTCCGTAGATTGTCCTCAACGTTGTGAACGACGTGTAGGCCGCGTTGTCCATGCGGTCTTGTTTCGTTGCATAGATGCCTACGACCTTGAACGCCACTCCTGCTATGTCCACATACTCGCCCACCAGGTCCTTGATGTTGCGTTTCGTCAGCAGCTTGGCGTTGTCCTCGCTCAGCACCAGCGTCTTGCGTCGCTGTTCGATGTCGATGTCGTTGACGAACCGTCCATAGAGCATGTCCTTCTTGTTTATCTCTATGTCATTGGGATAGACGCCTTGCAGCGAGCCCGTCACATAATCGGCCCCATGCGTCATGGTCAGTCCCGTCTGGTCTATCTCCGCCCCCACGTTGTCGACATGCTGTTTAAAGTCGTTGCGTGTTGCGTCTATGTCGCGGTCATCGAGCGTTATGGTCCGCCCGTCCTGTAGACCGTCATAGGGTTTAGAGGTGTAGCCACCACCCACCATCATCGACGTGTCAAGGAAACGTCCCGAGTTGTAGAGCATCGCATTGATCAGTCCGTTGCCAGCTCCGAGCAAGAAGATTATCATGAAGATGCCCCACGCCACAGCAAACCCCGTGAGCGCCGTTCGCAGCTTGTTGCGTCGTGCCGTGGCCCATATTTCGGAAATCAGCTCATAGTTCATATTTTTTAATTGAGAATTTGTAACTAATAAATTCAGAATTTGCAATTAGCGGTTGCCCTGTTGAGCACCAATCTTATTTCATAAACCCGTTCACCCCAAACGGTGATGCGTTATGGTCGAGGTTTTCTTCAATGCGTTCTATGCATCCGTCCTTGATGTGCACAATCTTGTTTGTTTGGTTTGCCACGCCGCTCTCGTGTGTCACCACAACGATAGTTATTCCCTCGTCAGCATTTAGTCTTGTGAGAAGGTTCATTACCTCAACACTGGTTTTCGAGTCGAGAGCGCCCGTAGGCTCATCCGCAAGAATGATGCGCGGCTTGGTAATGAGCGCCCGTGCAATGGCCACACGCTGTTTCTGTCCGCCCGACATCTCGTTGGGATAATGCCCTGCCCAGTCGGCAAGGCCTAAACGGTCAAGATAGTCCATCGCCAACTTGTGACGCTGTCGGCGCGGCACCCCTTGGTAGAAGAGCGGCAGTTCGACGTTCTCCACAGCCGTCTTGAAACTTATGAGGTTGAACGACTGAAAGATGAAGCCAATCATCCTGTTTCGATATTGTGCTGCCCGGGTCTCGCTGAGGTCCTTTATCAGCGTGCCGTCGAGCCAATATTCGCCCGTGTCATAGTTGTCGAGGATGCCAAGGATGTTGAGGAGAGTCGATTTTCCCGAGCCCGACGCGCCCATAATAGACACAAACTCGCCCTCACGAATGTCGAGCGTTATGCCTTTGAGCACATGCAGAGGCTGTGCTCCCATATAAGTTTTGTTTATGTCGCGAAGACGCAGAAGCGCATCATCACCGTTGCCTTGGGCCATATTGTCCATAATTGTTGTCTTTCTTTTTAGAATGTTTAGTAAAAAACAAACGTAGAATGCCTGCCAAACCCTGAGGTTTGAGCCTTCTAACGTTTATAAGACGCTTCAACAAGCTCTTTTGTTGCATGCAAAGGTATTTAAAAATGTGAAAAAAACGCGTGTTTCGAATATATTATGTAATTTTGTAGAAAGTAGAATTTTAAATTCGCAACATGCGAAACATGAATAATTACAAAAACGACAAACATCATGGCAAAAGTATATGAGTTTTTAGCCAACGGCTTCGAGGAAGTGGAAGGCTTGGCACCCGTCGACATTCTGCGTCGCGGCGGTGTAGACATCAAGACAGTGAGCGTAACAGGCAGCGAGTATGTAGAGACCTCTCACGGCATAACCATTAAGGCAGACCTCACGATTGAGAATGCCGATCTCAGCGATGCCGACATGCTTTTGCTCCCCGGCGGTCTGCCAGGAGCGACCAACCTGCGCGACCATGAAGGCGTGTGCGCTGCGCTGAAGGCACAGGCAGCAAAGGGCGGACGCATAGGCGCCATCTGTGCAGCACCCCTTGTGCTCGGCCATCTCGGTCTGCTTGAAGGCCGTTACGCCACCTGCTATCCCGGCTTCGAGAAGTTCATGACAGGTGCCCACTACACCCATGAGCTCTTCACCATCGACGGCAACATCATAACAGGCGAAGGCCCTGCTGCCACCCTGCCCTACAGCTATGAGATCTTGCGCATGTTCAAGGGCGACGACACCGTGGCATCGCTCAAGGAAGGCATGATGTACAACCACCTCATGGCTGAAGGAAAATAAAAGACAAAAGGCAACCAAAAGAAAAAGAAGATGAACCACACCATTATCGTGGCAGGAGGAAAAGGCCTGCGCATGGGCGGCGACATACCGAAGCAGTTTATCCCCGTCAACGGCATGCCCGTGCTCATGCACACCATACGCCGCTTTCGCGAGTATGACCCGCAGATGCACATCGTGCTTGTGCTGCCCAAGGACCACCAAGACTATTGGCGACAGCTTTGCGGCGAATACCGCTTCACCGACAAACACGACATTGCCGACGGTGGCTCCACACGGTTCCACTCGTCACAGAACGGCATCATGGCGCTGGCAGAGGCTCCCGACACCGACATCGTGGCCATTCACGACGGTGTGCGCCCCTTGGTGTCGGTAGAGACGATAGGCCGTTGCTTCACGGCTGCTGCCGAGAGCGGTGCCGCCATCCCTGTGCTGCCTGTCATCGACACGCTGCGCTATGTGGGCCATGCCGATGAGAACGGCGTAAACACCGAGCAAGGTCACAACGTGTTGCGCTCCGACTACCGCGTTGTGCAGACCCCACAGACCTTCCGTCTCGCCCTCTTGCGCCGCGCCTTCACCCAGCCCTTCAGCGAGCGTTTCACCGACGACGCATCTGTTGTGGAGGCTCTTGGCGAGAAGGTGACGATGGTCGACGGCAACAGGGAGAACATAAAAATCACGACGCCCTACGACCTGAAAGTGTTTGACTAAACAAAATTCTTCATTCTTCATTCTTCACTCTTCATTCTTCACTCTTCACTCTTCACTTACAATGTCCTCAATTCTCGATCAAGACATAATGTACCTTCCGGGCGTAGGTCCACACAAGAAAGAGCTTCTCAGCAAGGAGCTCGGCGTAAAGTCGTGGGGCGACCTTCTCGCCTATTTCCCATACAAGTATGTTGACCGCAGCCGTATCTACCCCATACATGAGCTGACAAGTGACATGCCGTTCGTGCAGATTAAAGCACGCATCTTGAGCTACGACGAGTATGAGATGGGACCTCGAAAGAAGCGCGTCGTGGCCCACGCCTCCGATGGCATGGGGGTGATTGACCTTGTGTGGTTCAGTGGAGCAAAATATGTGTACGAGAACTATAAGGTGGGCAAGGAGTTCATCATCTTCGGCAAGCCCACCGTCTTTGCAGGGCGCATACAGATAGTCCACCCCGACATGGATCGTGTGGAAGACCTGCAACTCTCACAGATGGGTCTGCAGCCCTACTACAACACCACCGAGTTGATGAAGAAGCGTGGCATGACCTCACGCGCAATAGAAAAGATTGTGAAGAACATGCTCAACATATTGGAGCAGCCCATCGACGAGACACTACCGCCGTTCATCACCACTCCTCTACACCTTGTGTCGCGCGACCAGGCCCTGCGCGGCATACACAACCCTCACAACCCCAAGGAGCTGCAAGACGCAAGGCTCCGATTGAAGTTTGAGGAGCTGTTCTTCCTCCAACTCAACATCCTGCGTTACGCCTCCGACAACCGCCGCAAATATAAAGGCTACATTTTTAATAAGGTGGGGGCGATGTTCAACACCTTCTACCACGATCATCTGCCGTTCCCACTCACAGGAGCGCAAAAGCGTGTCATGCACGAGATTCAAGGCGACATGCGGTCAGGACAGCAGATGAACCGTCTGCTGCAAGGCGACGTGGGGTCGGGCAAGACGCTCGTGGCCCTCATGACCATGCTCCTGGCGGTCGACAACGGCTATCAGGCCTGCATCATGGCACCCACGGAGATCTTGGCAGAGCAACACCTCACCACCATTCGCGACTTTCTCGGCGACATGCCAATACGCGTGGAACTGCTCACAGGACTCGTCAAGGGCAAGCGTCGCAGCGAGGTGCTCGACGGCTTGATGAGCGGCGATGTAAAAATTCTTGTTGGCACACACGCTATCATCGAAGACACGGTACAGTTTGCCAACCTCGCATTGGCCGTTGTCGACGAGCAGCACCGCTTTGGCGTGGCACAACGTGCCAAGCTGTGGGGAAAGAGTGACCAGCCGCCTCATGTGTTGGTCATGACAGCTACGCCCATACCGCGCACACTCGCCATGACCGTATACGGCGACCTCGACGTGAGCGTCATCGACGAGCTGCCGCCAGGACGCAAGCCCATACAGACCCTTCACAAGTATGACAACCAGACGACATCGCTCTACAACGGCATACGCCAGCAGATAAAGCTCGGGCGGCAGGTGTACATCGTCTATCCTCTCGTCAGCGAGAGCGAGAAGATAGACTTAAAGAATCTGGAAGATGGCTACGAAGCCATGAAGACTATCTTCCCCGAGTTTCGCCTGAGCAAGGTGCACGGCAAGATGAAACCTGCAGAAAAGGAAGAGGAGATGCAGAAGTTTGTGAGCGGCGAGACACAGATTCTTGTCGCCACAACCGTCATCGAGGTAGGCGTGAACGTGCCCAACGCATCGGTCATGATTATCCTCGACGCCCAACGCTTTGGCCTCTCACAGCTCCACCAGCTGCGCGGACGTGTGGGCCGCGGCGCCGACCAGAGCTACTGCATCCTCGTCACGGGCTATAAGCTCAGCGACATCACGCGCAAGCGCATCGACATAATGTGCGACACCAACGACGGGTTCCGCATTGCCGAGGCCGACCTCAAGCTGCGTGGCCCCGGCGACCTTGAGGGCACGCAGCAGAGCGGTATGGCGTTCGACCTCAAGATTGCCGATATTGCACGCGACGGACAGCTCGTGCAGATGGCACGCGAGGAGGCACAACAAATCGTTGACGCCGACCCCACATGCTCCAGCCCTCAGTATGCCATGCTGTGGCGAAGGCTCCGCGAGCTGCGTGACGTGAATGTTAATTGGGCTGCGATAAGCTAAAACAATTTATGTTAAAACGGCTCGTTGATGCAAATCAAGCGCCGAAAACGCCAGAGCCCTTTTATACATTTACGTTACGGCACATCATAACTGACCCATTTTCAGCCACTTTTATGTTAAAAAGCGAATAAAAACTGTTAACAAAACCGCGATTTTACGATTTTTTTATTATCTTTGTAGCGTCTTTTGATAATTGTTGAACAATTTCACACCTTCTTATTGCGAATTTGTAACGACAATTTCCTTCTTATGAAAGAATGATATACTCATTCTAACTTAACGACGACCAAAGAAAAAATATGAGTTTGAAGAAAATTATTAAAACATTTGCTATAACAACATTATTCACCTTGTCGGCAGTACCCGTTGTGGGCCAAGACCTCTTGGCACGCCAGGCACCCGTTGACCGCCGAATGAAGACTGTCGACACGCTTATGCTCCGCAACATCACGGCACGCGAGGAGATGGAGAATCCGGCTGCTGAGCTGTATGAAGACTGGAACAACACCTTCGCACACCGCGCTACAGCCTTGCCTGAGACCTATCGCATAAACCTCAAGCATTTCTGCATGCCTACCCCAAGCCGAGTGGTGACAAGCAACTTCGGTGCACGCTGGGGACGCCAGCATGAGGGCATCGACATCAAGGTATATATCGGCGACACCATACGCGCTGCTTTCAGCGGAAAGGTGCGCATGGTAAAATATAACCGAGGAGGTTATGGCAAATATGTGGTCATTCGCCACAATAACGGACTTGAAACAACCTACGGACACCTGTCAGCGCAGCTGGTTGAAGAAAACCAGGAGGTGCGTGCCGGAGAACCTATTGGTCTTGGCGGCAACACCGGTCGAAGCACTGGCTCACACCTGCATTTTGAGACACGCCTCTGCGGCGTGGCCATAAACCCGGCTCTTATGTTCGACTTCCGCGAGCAAGACGTTGTGGGCGACAGCTACATGTTCAACCGCGACACCTACAAAGCAGAGTCGGCAGAAGCTAACCGCCTTCGCGGAAAGGTGGGCAACGGCGGCTACAGACATGAGGATGTCATCGGCACCAAGCCCATGCCTCAGGACACCAACGATGAGGTGCTCTACCACAAGGTGTCGAACGGCGAGACCTTGCAGAGCATTGCCCAGAAGCGTGGCGTGACGGTAGACACAATATGCCGCCTCAACCACATTGGCAAGAACATGCGTCTGCGTCCGGGACAAATTCTGCGCTACTCATAACTTTTAAAGCACGACAAAACAATCATGCAGTTTAGATAAAAAAGTCTGACGGGCCAGTTCCGTCAGGCTTTTTCTTTTTACTTTAAACAACATTTTAAAATAAAAACAACATTTTAACACTCTTTCCACACATGCGAACAACCTTTCTCTCTGCAGCCATGCTGCTCATCGCCTTCATCGGCATAGGCACCGACAGCGCATACGCCGCAAAACGTAACAGCAACAACGCCACGACAAAAGCAAAGGAGCAGGCGATGCAAACAATCACCATGGACGCTGCCAAAGCTCATATAGGCTTCCTCGCAAGCGACGAGCTGCGTGGACGCAAGGCGGGAACAAACGATGCCCAGGTGGCAGCACAATATATCATCTCGCTCCTGCGCCAATGGGGCATCAAGCCTCTTGGCGACAGCTACACACAGCCGTTCTCTGCCTACAGCATGGAATGGCAGAAACGCAAGCCATGGCAGGTACACCCCGACTCCATTGCCCTTCTGAAGCAGATGCCCCACCGCCGCCTTAACATGAAGAACGTGCTGGCGATGATTCCGGGCAAGAACACCAACGAGTATGTCATCATGGGAGCCCACTTTGACCATGTGGGCTGCGACCCCGACCTTGAGGGCGACAGCATATACAACGGTGCCGACGACAACGCATCGGGCGTGAGCGCTGCCCTTCAGATCGCCCATGCCTTCGCCACAGCGGGCGTGCAGCCTGAGCGCAACATCATCTTCGCGTTTTGGGACGGAGAGGAGATCGGTCTCCTCGGATCGCGCTTCTTCATGCAGACCTGTGCCTTTGCCGACAAGATCAAAGGCTATCTCAACTTCGACATGATAGGCCGCAACAACAAGCCCGAGAACCCGCCATACGTTGTCTACTTCTACACCGCCGCCCACCCCGTGTTCGGCGACTGGCTGAAGAACGACATCAAGCAGTATAACCTTCACCTCGACCCCGACTATCGTGCGTGGGACAAGCCCGTGGGCGGTAGCGACAACGGAACGTTTGCCAAGCGCGACATTCCAGTAATCTGGTACCACACCGACGGACATCCCGACTACCACATGCCTGGCGACGAGGCGCAGAAGATCAACTATGAGAAGGTGACCGACATATCACGAGCCGCCTTCCTCAACCTGTGGAACCTCGCCAACGAGAAGAGCTATTAAGCAGAAAACCTCAACAAAAAGGCGGATAGGCACAAAAAAAACAGCCATCTCGTACAATGCATAAATATGCACTTTGGGCCGTATATTTATTCAGTTTCCCATTAAGCCCATTTGACAAAATGAAAGTGCCCAT
>OKRS01000918.1_pt1 | contig 21015 bp, 19 predicted proteins | sample 1601191 | NCBI WGS metagenome assembly OKRS01 (sample SAMEA3541509, study PRJEB24748) | human gut metagenome | biome: human gut; feature: human-associated habitat; material: faeces | place: China | collected 2012
AATAATGTGGAAGTTTGCTCTTGTACTACTTCTCTGTCTATGTAAACCTTTCAAAGATCTCTATCTTTTGCTATCTCCTAAACAACCACCGTGGCGGTGTTCTCGAAAGCGGATGCAAAAGTACTGCGAATATTCCATTCCACCAAATCTTTCTAAAAGTTTTTTGCGAAAAATATGCATTTTTGTGTCATATTTGATATAAATCAAGTAAAATAAGCCTTTTTAGCCCATTTTTATGGTTAAATCTATTAATTGGAGTGCTTAAAAGCATCTAAGAGGCTTATTAGAATGATTTATAAGATTATTAGAATGTGAATAGAATATATCTTAAAGTATATAAGATAGCCTATATATATATTATTGCATATATACATTATTAAATATAAAAGGCTTATTGAGTATAACAAGAAGACTGACAACATGATGTTGCCACTAAGGAAGTTTTATATGGGATTAAGATTGAAACGCCTAATAATATCGTTTTTCGCCTGCCTACTATCTATGCTTGCAAGAGTATTTAGTACTTGTAGTGTATTTTCTTAATAAATATAAGAAAAAAAGCGATATTAAAACCAGATTTGACAAACATAGGCTTAGTAGCGTTATAAGTAGCTTTCGTTCAGCGACTTAACTAACTTAGTCCGTTGTCGAAGTTATGCTTTGAGCAATTTATGCTTTCTATCAAAGATGCTTTTGCTTTCTATCAAACTTAGCTTTGCTTACTTTCAAATGTCAATATGATTACTATCAAATATCATTTAATTCAATGTCGCTATATCACTATCATAATCCCCAAGATATTTCCATTGAGTTCCACAAATTAGTGAATACAATAAGAACCGTGTGAAATAAAAAAGGTCATGGAAGACCTACGATGAGTAGGAAACTTTCATTACCCAACAGTACTACCTAAAAGTACTATCATAACTGCATTTTCATAACTAAACAAAACCTAACAGTATATAAGAATCATGCTCATGTATTATGTGAACTGCTACACTTTCCTTGAAGAGCCTGAAAAAGATTGGGCAAAAATGATTCAAGAGGCTAAGGAAATACCTTCTGAACCAAGTCTGTTTGATTAGAGGAGGCTTACTTTTGGGAAAAACAGACCCGAAGTCCAGTTTTAAAGGACTTCGGGCAGGGTATTTATGCTCTTTGGAGTTTTAGCGGACAGCAATAAAACAAAATATTCGACTTTACAAGACTTTGACTGTAATATTTCATTTAAATGAACTAAAATGAACTTGTGTGGTAATTATATTTTTCATATCTTTGCAAACAGAATATAAATTCTCTTACATAAAATAAAAGTACGTATGCCAAAGCGGGGGCTTAAAAATACAATTAACTATAACGAGCTAACGTATGAAACAGACGTAAGTTGGCTGACGAATACATCTATACCAACGCTTTCAGTTATAAATGGAAAACAGATAATAATAGATGAAGAAAACAATTACGATATTAACATTTCTCTCGCTCCTACTCACAATATGGGCAGCACTACTATGGCTTCTGCCTTCTGCTGCCGACACAACGAATACTAATAAGACAAGATACGGACTAAACGAGGGACTCGAACTGGTAGAGCTAAACAATGGCGCTACTGGCAAGCGTTATGTCGTTGATGATGCCAACGGCAACGAGCTCTTCACTATTCCATTGCGCAACTGCATGTTAGATACTCGCTATCGCAATGGCCAACTACGCTTCCGTGAGCTCGCCACTCGTCGCGAAGGATTCATAGATCGTGACGGTATTGTTACCTTTACCACTACTGCTGCCGACAGCATATTGCCAAAGGATATGCAAACTGCAGCAACAATAGCTCAAACAAGCAATGAAGCAAATAGCGGGAATAATGCCTATCAGAAAGCGTCTGCATCAATTGGCAAGGGGGCACAATCAATACCTACAGTTTCGCTACAGAAGATTGCAAAAGACAATCCTTTCTATAAAGAGGCTGCAAAGGTGTTGGCAGGTAAGCTAAGCGTTGAGGACACCAAGAACCGCAAGATGATACTCAACTATTGCGAACATTTCCGCACAGCATACACGACCAAGGATATTCCTTTCCTGCGCCAAGTGTTTAGCGACAAAGCACTCATCATAGTTGGCAACATGGTGAAGCCTGCTGCCGACAATGGTAAATGCCAAGCAGGAGGCAGCCGTGTGACATACGCTATACATTCAAAGCGTAACTACCTATTGCGACTATCGAAGGTGTTTGATATGAACAAGAATGTTGATGTTAGGTTTTCCGACTTCCGTATAATGCGCCACCCTACTATGGACGGCATATATGGCGTTACGCTACGCCAACAATATAAGAGCGACAGATATAGCGACGACGGCTATCTGTTTTTGCTTTGGGACTTTAGGGATAAGACTATGCCTCTAATCCATGTTCGCACATGGCAACCAGCAGAAGCCATACACGACACCAACGAGATTATAAACATACAGGATTTTAATCTTGAATAAATATGAAACATCTGATACACCTCATGCTTCTGATAGGATTTATATTTCCAGCTAAGCTTATGGCTCAGGAGTTTTCTGTAGAAAGCTTCCGCCAGCTACCTAATGATGTTAGCGCTTTCATCAATGTGGTCTACGACTTGAATGATGATGCCTGTGCATTGGTAAAGGTAGTAGCACCATCCGACTTTGCATTCTCTACTCCATTGGGAATAGTGAAACGCAAGGATGAAGTTGGCGAGATATGGCTATATATACCTAAAGGCAGTAAGATGCTGACATTGAAGCATCCGGAATGGGGTGTACTACGCGACTATAGGTTTGATAAACCATTGGAGAGCCACATGAGCTATGAGTTGCGTCTCAACCTGCCATCGCCACTGATAACAGAACTCCACGACACTATAGAGACCATAAAGACCGACACTATAACCATAGAGCGTATGCGTCCGAAGGTGCCATTGACGTTCCACACCCTTGCTACCGTTGCTATGCACAAGGAGGGTCCTTCGTATGGTTTATTCTTTGCTATGATGCGCCGAAATGGTTTCTTTCTCCATTATAGTAGCAATATGAAAAGTTTGGGCAACACCATAGGCTCTTGCAACAAAGAGGGAGATAAAGAAGGCGAAACTATTCGCCCATACTATTCGGGCAACACCCGCCACACCAACTATTCTATTACAGCAGGAGCTATACACAACATCTATCGTGACATCTGCCTATTCGAAGGTATTGGCTATGGCAAATATGCTACAGCCTGGCAACTTAGCGCAAGCGAAGGTGGCGGATATCTACGCAACGAAGGATTAAGCAAAGATGGTGTGGCAGGCGAAATTGGTGTACTTGCTTCGGTAGGCAAAATAAGTTTTTCAGCTTCTGCCATCACCATTGCTGCTAAACAATGGCAAGCCTGTATCGGAGTAGGCATTAAAATATAAGAAAGGAGACTGCTGATATGAAATTATATACCTCAAATCTCATCATATTTTTATTCTGTGCGATATGCCTGCTTACAGCATGTAGCAATGAGGATAAGCCAAGTAGCTTTGAGCCTCAGCTACTCACACAACCTGCAACAGACATTATGCGCAATTCTGCTACTCTCCATGGAGCTATCAGCTTGGAGGGAAATACAGCTATGCCTTCGCTATCGTTTCGCTATGGCACATCTGCGGATATGACAAATGAGACTCCCGTGGTAAAAGCAACAGACAACAAGGTGGTATATGGCATAGATGGCCTGACTGCTGGCACCACATATTATTATATGTTACAAGCCAACAATGGCAGAGTGACGCTGAATAGTGAACCACTATCATTCTCCACCATGCCAAACGAGAAACCATCGATATCAAACCCTGAGGTGTTGAGCTACGGACCAACGAGCGTCATCTTGGGTTATGAGATAACATCAGACGGAGGAGAAGATATTACTGAAACAGGATGCTATTATGCTATGGCTAATGGCGGCACAAAGCAGAAGATAAAGCTGGAAGCATACGACCCTGCAAACCAACATTTGCAAATATGCGTAAACTCTCTGCAACCATATACAAGCTATCAGTTTTGGACATACGCAATAAACAGACCTGGCGAAACTGTGAGTGAGCCTATATCTTTCAGCACAACAGATGCAATAAAACTGTTGGAGCCTGGAGTGCTGAGTACTATCATTGGCGATGGCATCAACAACTACACGAAGCTGACTATAGCAGGAAGTTTAAATGGCGACGATATAGTATTGCTACGCAAGATGGCAGGTGTAGATACAGACAATACTGCCACCCAAGGCAAGCTAAGCGAACAGAACTTGGCTGAAGCCCTCTTTGTGGAAGGAGGTTCACCATTCGGACCATATAATCGCCATATCCAAACCAATGTGGTTAGCCAAGGTATGTTTGCATATTGTCCACATCTTTCGAAAATCATTCTTCCTACCGAAGTAACAAGCATAGAGAAGGATGCCTTTGAGGGTTGCACTTCACTACGAAATATAGAAATACCAGCAAATATCAGCATGTTGCTACCATCGAGTGGATGCACAGCTTTAGAAACTATTAGCGTATCGAAAGCTAACGTCCACTATTCGAGCGTTGATGGTGTGCTACTAAATGCAGATGCTACAAACATAGTGTGGTTTCCATTAGGAAAGAAGGGCGACTATACTCTGCCTGCTACAGTAAACAGCATTGGCGACTATGCTTTCAAAGAATGCAACATCGAGAAGTTCATCCTTCCCGATGCACTAACCAAGATTGGACAAGGAGCATTCATGAATAGCAATATAAAGGAAGTTAGCTTGCCCGATAAATTGAAAAGCATACCTACTGGAACTTTCCAAGGATGCAAAGAGCTGAAAATAGTAAGGATGGGAACAAAGACGGAATTGATTTCTGACTATGTATTCGACAACTGTCCACTAACAGATATCTACATCGATGCTCCTACCCCACCTGTATGCAATTCCAAGGCTTTTGCTACAAGTGGCGAGAACTTTCTAAAGACTTGCATTCTCCATGTTCCCAAAGGCAAGAAGACTATGTATAGATACAACAGCAACTGGGGACAATTCCAACATATCGTAGAACAATAAAACACCAAATACTATGACAAATCCCGAAATAGAAGAGTTAAAATCACTCGTAGAGCAGAAATATGGTAAGCTATTGGCTACTACAACCGACTTTGAAGTATTTACTTTGCAGCTTGAGAAAGCAACTGGCAAGAGCGTATCCGCATCAACTTTGAAGCGTTTGTATGGCTATGTTGGCGATAGCCATAAGCCACGTATCACCACTCTGGATGTGCTGGCAGAATATCTTGGCCATAAAAACTATATAGAATATGTGAAATGGTTGAAGACAAGCGTGAAATACAACTCGTCATATTTCAAATCGCCTCAGTTAGTGAGCAATGAGCTCCAAGAAGGTGCAAAGATTTGTATAGGTTGGAGCCCTAACCGCTTGCTCAAGCTAAGATATCTTGGTGGTAGCGTTTACGAAATAGAAGATGCAGAAAACAGCAAGCTCATAGCTGGCGACCGCTTCACTACAGGATGCTTTATCAAAGAACAGCCACTATATTTACCATACATAGAGCGCAATGGTGAACGTACATCACCATTCGTAGCAGGAAGAAACGGAGGACTCACCATTATCAAAGTTGAATCAAACGGCGATTTATAGTAGCAAACATGAATAACAACGACTCGGCAACAGAAACAACAAATACGCGTCCGACATCTGGATTTACAACAAACATCAAGGAGATAACAGATGCCGACCCTATGACTGGTAACAACGAGTATAAGAATCTTAAGGAATTCTATGTCTCGGAATCTGGTCATGCCAGACTTTTTACAGCCACAAAATATGGAAAGCGCTTCATGCTGAAATGCTTGAAGAAAGACTTTCTATATATTCCTGTATACCAGCAGGCACTGAGCAAGGAGTTTGAAATAGGACTACAGCTCGAGCATCCCAACATCTGTCACACTATAGAGTTGGAACAGGTAGACGGACTTGGTACTACTATCGTAATGGAATATGTAGATGGCGACAACCTGCAGACACTTATCGACAGACAGCAAATAACACCATCGTTGGCAGAAAAAATCGTTTGTCAGCTTATGGATGCATTGGAATATATGCACAACAAGCAGATTATTCACCGCGACTTGAAACCATCGAACATCATGGTGACACACAATGGGCAGAATGTGAAGATTATCGACTTTGGACTCTCCGATAGCGACTCTTTCTATGTTCTCAAGACTCCGGCAGGAACTTCCGGCTATATAGCTCCCGAACAGCTATTGCCAGGAGCAAAGTCGGAAGCAAGAGCCGACATCTATTCTTTGGGCTGCGTAATCAATGATATTGCTAACGTTACCAATAGCAACAAACTAAAAAAGATGGCTGCACTATGCACCACACGCGATACCAACCTTCGTCCACAAAGCATCAACGAACTGCGTAGCCATTCCTTCAGCTCGTCACGCTATATAATAGCAACAATCATCCTCGCCATCTACTGCTTAATCATGGCTGGCATCATCGTTGCTACTTATTATAATAGGAGTAAGCAAGCAGCAAAAGAAGAAACAGGCATTCAAACTCAAAATGGCGATAGCAATAAATGGAATGACAACAAGATTGTAGACTATCAGCAGTGGTAAGTGGGAGATGTTTTAGTCAACTAACAAACAAATATATCATTATGACACAAGAAACGAAGCATACGGGATATCGTAGCAAAGAATATGGTATTCCAACAAAACGCTACTGCCAATGTCTTGAACTTAGAGACAATCAGGAGCTAATAGCCAAATATCGTGAAGTTCACGACGAAGAGCATGTTTGGAAAGAAGTCATTGAGGGAATACGCAAAGTAGGTATCCTCGAAATGGAAATATATATCGCAGGTACTCACCTTGTGATGATAGTAGATACAGCTCTCGATTTTGACTGGAATACAGCTATGGCAAAACTTGCCACCCTACCACGTCAAGCTGAATGGGAGGCTTTTGTTTCTGAATTCCAAGGCTGCGCCAAAGATGCTACATCCGACGAAAAATGGCAGTTGATGGATAGAATGTTCAAACTATACTAAGCCTGATAGGCTATAAGAAATGATTGTTTCTATATAGCAAATAGACTTTGCAACCGGGTTGCATAACTTTTCCCATACCTTTGCACACAGAAAATAATAATAAAGCAAAGATATGGGAAATTGTTGTAATACACATAGTGGTTGCGCATGCAACCATAAACATGACCACAATCATGGTCATAGTCATGCGCACGATGGATTAAAAAGTAAGGTAGTGCTTATTGGCACTACAATATTATTGCTTGTCGGTGCAGCGCTGATAGAGCACTTCATGAATCTTGCCACATGGCAGTTGTTGCTTATTTACCTTGTTCCATATCTTCTTATTGGCCACGACACACTGAAGGAGGCTGCAGAAGGAATAATGAAAGGCGACATGTTTAACGAAGACTTCTTGATGTCGGTAGCCACTATCGGCGCTCTTGCTATAGGCTTTCTGCCTGGTAGCGATACAGAGTTTATGGAGGCAGTCTTCGTGATGTTGTTCTTCCAAATAGGCGAACTATTCGAAGGCTATGCCGAAGGAAGAAGCAGAGACAGCATATCGCATTTGATGGAGATAAAGCCCGATGTTGCCAACGTGGAGCGCAATGGTGATCTATTACAGATATCACCAGAGGAGGTTGCGATAGGTGAAACTATCGTCGTCAGACCAGGCGAGAAGGTACCATTGGATGGCAAGGTGATAGAAGGTCAGTCGGCTCTAAACACCATTGCGATAACAGGCGAGAGTATGCCACGACAGATTACCGAGGGCAACGAGGTGATATCGGGATGTATCAACATATCGGGAGTTATCAAGGTGCAGACCACCAAGACTTTCGGTGAGAGCACAGTATCTAAGATTATCAATCTCGTGGAGAATGCCAACGAGAACAAGTCGAAGAGCGAATCTTTTATCTCACGTTTCGCCCATGTATATACACCTATTGTAGTATTCTTGGCAGTGGCATTAGCTTTCGTGCCACCTATATTCTCTGCTGCAGGCTATGCCGAGAGCTTCCCTCTTTGGCTTAACCGCGCATTGATATTCCTCGTAGTTTCTTGCCCTTGCGCCCTTGTCATCAGCGTACCGTTGACATTCTTTGGTGGTATAGGCGGAGCTTCACGCAATGGTATATTAATAAAAGGTAGCAACTATATGGATGCCCTTGCCAACCTCTCTACAGTTGTCTTCGATAAGACAGGCACCCTTACTCATGGACAATTCGAGGTAGAAGCAATACATCCAGAAAACTATGATGTCCAAGAATTGCTACACATGGCTGCCCACGTGGAGCATTTCACAACCCATCCTATAGGTGCTGCACTAAGAGATGCTTTTCCTAACGAGGCTACCGATGGTTGCGAGATAACAGAGGTGGAAGAGATTGCCGGACAAGGCATACGAGCAAAGGTTGGCAACCACACAGTTTGTGTGGGCAACACAAAGATGATGGATAGCATAGGAGCAAAATGGCACAACTGCCACAAGGTGGGAACAATTATCCATATCGCTATCGACGGCATCTACGCTGGTCATATCATTATCAACGACAAGATAAAAGAAGATAGCAAAGAGGCCATCTCACAACTAAAGGCTCTTGGAGTTGGCAAGACAGTGATGCTAACGGGCGACAGAAAGGAAGTGGGAGAACATGTAGCCCAACAGCTACATATCGATGAATATCATACAGAACTGTTGCCAACAGATAAGGTTTCTCACATGGAGCGTTTAATAAATGAGAAACCCGCAGGTAGCACTCTCGCCTTTGTTGGCGACGGTATCAACGATGCACCTGTATTGAAGCGGGCGGACGTAGGTATCGCTATGGGCGCTTTTGGTAGCGATGCTGCAATAGAAGCTGCCGACGTGGTGTTGATGGATGATAAACCAAGCAAGGTGGCAACAGCCATAAGCATAGCTCGCCGCACTATCAGCATAGCTCATCAGAATGTATGGTTTGCTATAGGCGTAAAGGTAGCTATCTTACTCCTTGCCACAGTAGGCCTTGGCACCATGTGGATGGCAGTGTTTGCCGATGTTGGCGTAACGGTATTGGCTGTACTGAATGCGATGAGAGCATTGAAGGTTAGATAGTATCAGCCTTTCTTCTTTCTACATTCAGGACAGATGCCACGAATAATGAAGTTCACGCTATGGAGTTCGAAGTCGGAAGGCAACTCCACACATGGCAATGGCATATCGTGAAGACAAATCATAGAATGACAATGCTCGCAATAGAAATGCATGTGCTCGTCGTCATCGATATCCTCGTCGTGGCTATGGCATAGTTCGTATTTCACTCCACCCTCTCCATCTTCTATCACATGCACCAAATGATGCTGCTTGAAAACTACGAGGGTGCGAAATATCGACGACTTATCCAACGACAATATGCTGTATTCCAACTCCTTCATAGACACAGGCTTGCCCGCACTATCCAAAGCTCGGACAATGATGATGCGGTTTGCCGTGGGTTTTATGTCGTGCTGAAGTAGCAGTTGTTCATATTTGTTTTGCTCCATAATCAAAAATAACTAAAATCATACGCAAAGGTATGCGATTTACTATAAACGGCAATATTGGAAAGAGTTAACAATATATAACACAACATCTATATGTCGCTTATTATTAGTAATTTTGCAGTATAATTTTAATATGAAGAACAGAAACCTAATAGCGATGCTTGTGTTGCCAGTAGTAATATTATTGCTATTGTTGCCAGCAATACCTCACCATCATCACGATGGGGAGATATGCACCACTATAGAATATTGCAACCACAACCATTGCGCCAACGAAGCTCATTCTCATCATCATGGCGACAATACGACCTGTGTTGCAGAGAGCGATTTCTTCATATCCCAACATCATTCTACTGACAGTAATATTGCTGTTAAGCAAGTACTTTTATTTGTAAATATCATAGGTAGCCTTGTCTTCGGCGACATGGCTATCAACACTTGTAAAGCCGAAACTAAGAAGACTTCATTTTATAAATCTATTGGTTTATATAGCTATAGAAGCCTCCGTGCGCCACCTGCTTTTTAAAGGTAAAAAAGACCTTTGAAAGGTAAAAAAGTAAAAAGGTAAAAAAGCAAAAAGACCTTTGAAAGGTAAATAGCTTAAAAAGGCTAAATAAAAAAACAGTAAAGTCATTTATTTTTTTAATCATGAACAAACTTTATATGTTGCTCATGATGATTGCTGCGTTTGCATTTGCAAGCTGCGGCAGTCATAATCATGACGACCACAAAGAAGGTGAAGAACATGCTGAAGGCGAACATGGCCACGAGCATGAACACGAAGGAGAAATAGTAATTAACGAAAAGCAAGCTAAAGAGGCAGGCATAACCATCGAGACTGTTGCTGCAGCACCATTCAGAGCTGCTATATTGGTGAGCGGACAGATTGTTGCAAGCCAAGGTGATGAGCAAACTATCGCTGCCACATCCAACGGTATAGTGAAGTATGCTAACGCTTCGATAACTGAAGGTACTGCCGTAAAGGCTGGTCAGACCATTGCGTCTGTATCTGCTAAGAACATACAGGATGGCGATCCAATGGCTAAAGCCAAGGCTGCATACGAAGTTGCAAAAAGCGAATATGAGCGTGCTAAAGCTCTCGTTGGCGACAAAATAATATCGCAAAAGGAGTTTGGACAGATAAAGATGCAATACGAGACTGCTCGTGTGGCATACGAGGCACAAGCAAAGAACTCTACAGCTGCAGGCATATCTGTATCGTCACCTATGAGTGGATATATCAAGACTCTCTTGGTAGCTCAAGGCGAATATGTTGCCGTAGGTCAGCCTATAGCCATTGTCACCAATAGCCGCAAGCTGCAGTTGCGTGCCGACGTACCTTGCCATCAAGCTCAATCATTGGCAACCATCGGTAGCGCAAACTTCCGCATGGCAGGTAGCGACAGAGTATATAGTCTCGACAATATGCATGGTCGCTTGCTCTCTTATGGCAGAAGCGTTGCTGCTGGTTCTTCGTTTGTACCTGTAAACTTCGAATTCGACAACATTGGCGACATCATATCTGGTGCCTATGCTGAGGTGTGGTTGCTCTCTAAGGAGCAAGCCAACATCATCTCTGTACCTGTGGAGGCTCTGACCGAAGAGCAGGGCGCAAAGTTTGTGTATGTACAGATAGAACACGACGCATATATTAAGCGCGAAGTATCTACAGGAGCTTCAAACGGAAAGCGCATAGAGATAGTGAGCGGACTTAAGGCGGGCGAAAAGGTGGTGAGCCATGGTGCATATACTGTGAAGTTGGCTTCTGCTTCGAAGGCCATTCCTGGACATACCCACAACCACTAAACATAGGGCGATATGTTGAACAAGATAATTAGTTTTTCGCTCCACAACCGTCTGGTGATACTCATATCTGCAGTATTGCTGATGATGGTTGGCATCTACACTGCCAAACACATGGATGTAGATGTATTCCCCGATCTCAATGCCCCTACGGTGGTAGTGATGACCGAGGCTAATGGTATGGCACCCGAAGAGGTTGAACAACTCGTCACCTTTCCAGTAGAAACGGCTGTAAATGGAGCTACCGATGTGCGTCGTGTGCGTTCATCGTCGACAACAGGTTTTTCTATCGTTTGGGTAGAATTCAACTGGGGTACTGATATTTATCGTGCACGCCAGATAGTATCGGAAAAGATAACAGCCATAAAAGACCAACTGCCAAAGACTGTAGGTGCACCAACTCTCGGTCCACAGTCGTCGATACTTGGCGAGCTGATGTTTGTGGCAGTAACCTCTGATACCACTTCTCTCAGCGACCTACGTACACTTGCCGACTGGACCATTCGTCCACGCTTGCTTGCCACAGGTGGTGTGGCTCAGGTGGCGGTATTGGGTGGCGATGTGAAGGAATACCAGATATTGCTCGACCCATTGCGCATGAAGCATTATGGAGTAGGCCTCAACGATGTGAATGCAGCAATGCAAGATATGAACCGCAACACCTCGGGTGGTGTGCTATATGAATATGGCAACGAATATATTGTGCGTGGTGTAAGTGCTACAAATAATATAGAGGCACTAAAGAAAGCATTGGTGAAAGGTTCGGGCAACACCGCTATCACCATTGGCGATATAGCGACAGTAAAGGTTGGCAACCATGCTCCTAACATGGGTACTGCATCGCTAAATGGCAAACAATGCGTGATGATGACTGTGACAAAACAGCCAAGCACCAGCACCATAGACCTATCAAGCAAGATTGACCTTGCACTCAACGATGTACAGAAGTCGCTACCTGCCGACGTGAAACTCAGCACCGACGTATATCGTCAGGAGCGTTTCATAAATAGCAGTATCGACAATGTCAAGGAGTCGCTCTACGAAGGTGGCTTCTTTGTAGTGATAGTGTTGTTTATCTTTCTTATGAATGTGCGCACCACATTGATATCTCTCGTCACCATACCTCTGTCGTTGGTGATGTCGATATTGGTGCTCCACTTTATGGGACTCACCATCAACACCATGAGCCTTGGCGGTATGGCAATAGCGATAGGGTCGCTTGTCGACGATGCCATTGTGGATGTAGAGAATGTATATAAGCGACTGCGCGAAAATCGCATGAAACCAGAAGGCAAACGACAGCCATTGATAAACATCGTTTTCGAGGCTTCCAAGGAGGTGCGCTTACCTATTCTCAACTCTACATTGATTATCATCGTGAGCTTCATCCCTCTTTTCTTCCTCACAGGCATGGAAGGCAGACTGCTCGTACCATTAGGTATAGCTTTTATCACAGCTCTTTGTGCTTCCACACTCGTAGCCCTTACCCTTACCCCTGTATTGTGTAGCTATCTTCTCGGTAGCGGCAAGGGACAGATACGTGAACCAAAGGTGGCAGAATGGCTAAAGGGACATTATGGTAAGGCTTTGGAATGGGCTATCAATAACCGCAGAGTGGTATTGGGCTCGGCAGCGACATTGTTCGTTGTGGCATTGGTAGTATTCGCTTCGTTGGGTCGCAACTTCCTTCCTCCATTCAACGAGGGTTCGTTTACCATCAATGTAAGCACATTGCCTGGCATATCTCTCGCAGAGTCAGACCGCATAGGCAACAAGGTGGAAAAGCAGTTGCTATCGATACCTGAAATAAATACCGTGGGCAGAAAGACCGGACGTGCAGAACTCGACGAGCATGCCTTGGGAGTTAACGATACAGAGATAGAAGCTCCATTCACCCTTACCGACCGCAGCAAGGATGAGGTATTGGCAGATGTGCGCCATAAGCTCGAAGCCATACCAGGCATAAATGTAGAGGTTGGTACCCCTATCACCCATCGTATTGATGCTATGCTATCGGGTACTCGCGCCAATATCGCTATCAAGGTGTTTGGCGACAACCTCAACCGCATGTATGATATCGGCAACAAGATAAAGGAAGAGATTTCTGGCATCGAAGGCATTGCCGACCTCAACGTAGAACAACAGGTGGAGCGTCCGCAGCTACAGATAATTCCTAAGCGCGATATGCTGGCACGCTATGGCATCACCATGGCTGATTTTGGCGAAATGGTAAGCACATTGTTAGCAGGCGAAGCGGTGTCGACAGTTTACGAGGGCAACAAATCGTTCGACCTTATGCTTAAAGTCGACGACAACCAGCATGCTTCTATCGACGAGATTCGCAATATGCTGATAAATGCCGACGGACAGATGATGCCATTATGCTATGTTGCCGAAGTGAAATCGGCTACTGGTCCTAACACCATCAACCGCGAGAATGTAGCTCGCAAGCTTGTTGTCTCGGCAAACGTATCTGGTCGCGATTTGGTGGGCGTGGTGGATGACATACAGAAGAAGATAGATAGCAGCATACAGCTACCAGAGGGCTATCATATAGAATATGGTGGACAATTTGAGAGCGAGAAGTCGGCATCACAGACCTTGCTTATCACCTCGATAATCTCTATAATCATCATCTTCTTGTTGCTATTCAATCAATTCCGCAACCTCCGCGAGTCGTTGGTGATATTACTAAATTTGCCTTTGGCACTTATCGGAGGAGTATTTGCGGTATGGCTATCTAATGGCATGCTGAGCATTCCTGCCATCATCGGCTTCATATCTCTCTTCGGTATCGCCACACGTAATGGTATGCTCTTGGTGAGCAGATACAACGACCTAAAGGCACATGGCATCAGCACCATAGACTGCGTGATGCGTGGTTCTACCGATCGTCTTAACCCTATCCTCATGACGGCTCTGACCTCAGCTCTTGCCTTAATTCCTCTCGCCCTTGGTGGCGACCTTCCAGGCAACGAGATACAAAGCCCGATGGCAAAGGTTATCCTCGGCGGTCTCTTCACCTCTACCTTGCTCAATGCATTCGTTGTGCCAATAATGCACTTATTAAGTGAAGAACGAAGAGTGAAGAATCTAAGTGAAGAGTGAAGAGTGAAGAATCAAAATGAAGAGCAAAGCATCAAGCAAAGCATTAAGCAAAGCGAAGTTATCATCCCCTTCGTCCTTGTTGGAAGTCGTTTTTACGACTTCCCTTCCCCCTTCTCCGCTTCCTCCATTAATCCATTAATCCATAAATCAGAAAAAATATGTATCGAATATTAATCATATTATCAGCCCTATGTGCAACCTTGGAGTTGCGCGCTCAAGGTTGCATCGACGGCATACTGCAGCAGATAGAAGACAACAACCCCACTCTATCTGCCTTGCGCAAGGCTACTGAGGCAACAAAGATAGGCAACCATACTGGTCTCGCTCTTGAAGACCCAGAAGTAGACTTCGCATACCTCTGGGGCTCACCACGCTCTGTGGGCAACAGAAAAAACATCGAAGTATCGCAGAGCTTCGATATGGCAACCCTAACAGGCGCTAAGCGACGCATGGCTAAAGAGCAAGACGCTATGGCCGACTACCAATACAAAGTAGACCGCCAAGAGATATTGCTCTATGCGCGACAGCTGTGTATAGACATTATATATTATAATGCCATGCACAACAACCTTGCCACACGACTGGAGTATGCTGAACAGAATGCTAAATCGCAGAAGCAACGTCTCGACAAGGGCGAAGGTACACAAGTGGAATATAACACCACCATGATGGAACTTGCTGCTGCTAAAGTGGCGCTAAAGAATAATGATACAGACCGCGACGCAGCCTTGCTATCATTACAAAGTCTCAATGGTGGCAACGCAATATCTCTCACCACAGCCACCTTCCCTGCAGTCTCTATCCCTTCCGACTTCAAGTCGTGGTATGCAGAGGCTGAAACAAAGAGTCCAGCATTGGCATACGCAAGACAGGAAGCAGAAGTGGCAAACCGTCAAGTTGCCATAACTCGTGCCGATGGTATGCCTAAGCTCACTGCTGGTTTCACAGGCGAATATATCAACGACGAAAACCTCAGTGGTTTCTCTGTAGGAATGACAATACCGCTATGGAGCAATAAAAATAAGGTGAAACAGGCTAAAGCCGAGGCGGTGGCAGCAAAAGCTAAGGTGGCAGATGCTAAACTGCAGTTCTATTACAACTTGCAGTCGCTATATCAGCGCCAAGCTGGTCTGCACGAAGTGGCTGAAGCCTACAATCAGACCGTAAACACCTCTAACAATATGCCACTGCTGAAAAAAGCGCTCAACGAAGGTGCAATAAGCGTCACAGCTTATATTACAGATCTTCGCACCTACTATGAGCTAAAGGCACAGCATCTTGATGCCACACGCTCTTGGCACAAGGCTGTAGCAGAATTGTTGGCTATAACAATGTAATAAATAATCTTCCTCACCTCAGAAAAATGGGGTGAGGAAGTTTTTTTATTAGATAATATTATTACCTTTGCACCCGAATAAGAATAATACGACAATTTGTGGGATAACAAGACAATAGGAAAAATATGGTTAGACAATGTTTCATCCTCTTTGGATGCATGGCTTTGGGTGAGCTGGTGACAACGCTCACAGGAGTGAAACTGCCTTCGAGTATCATTGGTATGCTATTGCTTACACTGCTACTGAAGGTAAAGGTAATAAAATTGGAATGGGTAAGAGGACTTACTGACTTTCTGATAGCCAACCTCGGATTCTTCTTCGTGCCACCAGGCGTTGCACTGATGTTGCATTTCAACCTTATCAAGGCTGAATTGGTTCCTATAGTTGGAGCTACATTAGTGAGCACAGCATTGGTGTTGCTCGTTACTGGTCACACTCACCAGGTTGTGGCGAAGGGCGAAAAGAAGATAACTAACAAGATTAAGGATAAAATAGAGGAAAGGCACAAGAACCATGATTAAGGATATAATAACAAACCAATATTTTCTGCTTGCATTGACCTTTGGCATTTACCAAGGGGCAAAGATGTTGCAACGTAAAACGGGCTCTATACTTCTTAATCCTATATTGATAGCTATAGGATTGATAATATTGTTTCTCACCACTTTTAATATACCATACGAGACTTATTATGAGAGCGGAAAGATGATTGACTTTTGGCTTAAGCCGGCAGTAGTGGCATTGGGTGTGCCTTTGTATTTGCAGCTATCGCAGATAAAAAAACAGTTTTTACCTATCTTGGCATCGCAGATGATGGGATGTATAGTAGGAATAGTTAGCGTAGTGATAACAGCGCGACTGCTCGGAGCATCGCATGCTGTAGTGGTTTCATTGGCAAGTAAATCGGTAACAACTCCTATTGCTATGGAGGTGACGCAGGCGCTTGGCGGTATTCCATCGCTTACTGCAGCCATCGTGGTAATAACAGGACTTATTGGTGGTGTGGCAGGATTTAAGATTATGTCGGTAGGTCATATCAACAATCCTATGGCTAAAGGCTTGTCTATGGGTGCAGCTTCGCATGCTGTAGGTACATCTGTAGCTATGGAGCGCGACGAGTTTGTGGGTGCTTATGCCAGCTTGGGTCTTACGCTTAATGGTATCCTCACTGCATTGCTCACACCTACAGTAGTGGCATGGCTGTAATGTTTTAAGTGAAGAAAAGCTTGGGTGTGTGAGAGAAAAAACGTATTTTTGCAACGTATAATTTCACATAAATCTCCTAACAATAAAAAACCATGAAACTAAGACATCTACTTATTGCTTTATCTTTGGTAGCAACAAGTGCTTCGGCACAGAAATTCGTTGGTGGCGACATATCACTATTGCCTGAATACGAAAAGGCTAAGGCTTCGTATTTTGATACTAAGGGAAATAGCATTTCGGCTCCGCTCGAATATTTCAAGCAAGAGGGTATGAACGCTATGCGTCTACGCCTATTCGTAAATCCAAGTAAATATACAGGCAAGGACAAGGATGCCAACACTTGCCAAGATATAGAATATATCAAGCCTTTGGCTAAGAGAATAAAGGATGCGGGATTTAAGTTGATGCTCGACTTCCATTATTCTGACACATGGGCAGACCCTGCAAAGCAATGGACTCCAGCAGACTGGGCTTCGTTGACCGACGAGCAGCTATATCAGAAGATTTACGACTATACCAAAGATGCACTACAGCAGTTAGTTGCAGCAGGTGCTACTCCCGACTTCATACAAACAGGCAACGAGATTAGCTATGGTATGCTATGGGGTAAACACGACCAGGCAAGTGCATCGCTAAAAAAATGTTTTATGGGAAGCAATGCCAACTGGGCACGCTTCACCACCCTACTTTCTAAGGCTATCAAAGCATGTCGCGAGGTTTGCCCTGCGGCTAAGATTATCTTGCATACAGAGCGTGTGGCTCAGCCTGATGTAATGACAAACTTCTACAATGAAATGCAGAAGGCAAAGGTAGACTACGATATCATTGGCTTGAGCTATTATCCTTATTTCCATGGTTTTCTTCCTGCTCTCGAGACTGCTATCAACAAAGTGGAAACAACATACCCTGACAAAGATATCATGATAGTAGAAACGGGCTACCCATACGCTTGGGCTATCCCTGGCACAGAAATCGACTATTCTAAAACTTATCCTTATAGCGACGATGGTCAGGCTGCCTTTACCAAGGATTTGATAAAGATGCTCAACAGGCATCAAAAGGTAACTGGACTTTTCTGGTGGTGGATGGAATATAATGCCAAAAACACATCGCTAAGCGGATGGTATAATGCTCCGCTATTCGATAGTCGCACAGGCAAAGCTACTAAGGCTATGGACATAATGAAGGATTTCGTTGGCAGCAACACTGCTGTCAACGCCATCACTTCCACTCCTCTTCATGCCAACAACAATTGGTATACCCTTAGTGGGCAGCGCATCAATGAGCCTACACAGCATGGAATGTATGTGTATGGGGGAAAGAAAGTGATGAAGTAGAAGTAATTTTACCGTTAGTTTAATATAAAAAGGTAAAAAACTAAGTAGGTGTTCATAATTATTTATATAATAACAGCATCACCTAGCATAGCATCTATAACCTCATATAACAGTTACGTAGGAGCCGCTACGCGCCTTTATATCTGAGATTATATCTACCATACTATTTAATACTCTTAAATATAAAAATAATTAAGAACACCTACTTAGTGTTGCGGAATTAAGGTTATTATGATGAAACGAATACTTCTTGGATTATTGTGCGCTTCAATGAGCCTTTGTGCTGTTGCACAAAACAGAGTGACAAAAGTCTTGATACCCGGTGCGAGAGGTCTGCTTGCTGCAGAAGTTCAAATGCCCGAAAATAAGGGAACAGGAAAATGCCCTATAGCCATTCTTGCCCACGGGTTCGGAGGAGACAAAAACTGGCAATTAATGAAATTGGTATCAGACTCTCTTCAGATGCACGGCATTGCCTCCATCCGGTTCGACTTTAACGGGCATGGGGAGAGTGAAGGCGACTTTAAGGATATGACAGTTCCCAACGAGATAGAAGATCTTAAACGTGTCGTACGTTATGCTCTGCAATTAGATGAGTGCAACGGCAAGATAGGACTGCTCGGCCATTCGCAAGGAGGCGTAGTCGTAAGTATGACAGCAGGTGAAATGAACGACACCATTTCGGCGGTCACTCTTTTGGCACCTGCAGCTGTGTTGCGTGAAGATGCCATACGAGGAAATACATTCGGGGTGTTATACAACCCCATTAATCCGCCCGAATATGTCGAGCTTCCCGGAGGCCGCAAATTAGGTAGGGAGTATATTCTGACTGCTTTCCGTCTGCCCATTTATGAAACAGCCATTCGCTACCAAGGAGCAGCCTTGCTAATTCACGGCACAGGAGACCGTGTGGCTCCCTATTCTTATAGTGAGCGTTACAAAAACATCTGGAAGAACAGCGAGTTGCGTCTCATGGAAGGATACGACCATGGATTCTCCCGACATATCGAAGAGATTGCCGATTTAGCCTCGAATTTTCTTATAAAGCATTTGCTATGAAAGAGATATTGACACTGATCATTTTCATAAGTAATATCTTTCAGGTCGAGAATGATTCTGTTCTTGTCAATATGGTCAGTTTCTCTGGTTATGCAGAAGGTGAATATTTTAAAGGAAACATCCTGCCGGGAGCTGTGGATACGCAGACTGTCCTGCCCGATGGAAGTACCAATCTCTCTGCACGCTACATGCTGAAAGGTATTGATCAAAATAAAGACAGCTGCCGCATTTATATAAACAATGAAGTGACAAGCGACACTCCCAAAGGATACACCAGACCTACCATTGTTACAGACAGTAGACTGTTATCTTCATTGATTACCGGCAAACTTGTCGGCAAGATGGATACAACAGGAGGCAGTTTTAAGATTCGGATTTTTGTATCAGAAAAATAGCCGTACATGTCCGGTATAGAACTATAAAAGGGGCTGTCCATTTGCCGGACAGCCCCTTTCCCATAAAACAATCTTTACCACTGACCTATCGGACTTTATCCTGCTTTATCTTTGAGGCCCGTCGTAATCGGGTCTCGTGAAGTATTGCGTTAAAGTATATCTCATATCAGCAGCCTGATCTACTGCGTAGTGGGGAATAGGGAAGTACTGTGATGTCGGTGTGCAGCCAATCGTATGATGTTACCATCCATCTCACCCTTGCCAATTTCAAGAAATACTCATTCGGAATGAGCCACCACAGAAGTAGATATTCATGAGATAACGGATGATTTCGCTGTACCGATAACCAAAGGTTTTCATTAAGCCAGATGAGCAGAGGAAAACTTGTTTAACTCTGCCATGGCGAGAAAACGTGCCTTGAAAAGGAACGATCTAAACCTTAGACTGAGGGTCGAGTCGATTACAGATGACAATGTGGAGTCAAATTGCTCCATGACCCGAAAATATTCCTCCAAAAGGAGTGAGTTTCTCAGATTTAATTTGTATCTTCGCCATGTCATATCAGAGTTTTGTTTGTTTGATTTTGCACACTAAGATAAGTGAAAATTCTGACATGGCAAAATCCTGAGCAACTTTTTGTTGCTCAGGTACTTAAAAGGTTTAATTTACAATAGTGTTGCGGAATTAAGGAATATTAATATTAAAGCTATAAGATATGAAAAAGATATATTAATTGCAATAACGCTCTTTGCGATGGTAGTTTCAGTCTGTTGTGTTTATACACAATATAGAACTATAAGAAGACAAAAGGCTGAATTAGTTAAATATAAAGCTGTTATTAATGATTATGTTAATTATTATAATGCAACTGAAGATTTATTAGAAGTCATGGATGCTGATATAAACATTAGTGCTACATATATGTGTGGTGAATTAGGTGCTAATTACTACATTGCTTACAGTAAGATAAATGATAGTGTTAGAGCTAAGCCATCTAATTAGGGTCTGCTGAATTATTATCTGTTCACAGACAGAGGGTAGCAGACGTAGACCCTCATTGTGACGATAATGATGAAAAACCGCCAGATTTCGGTCAGGGCAAGACAAAATTCCCTCAGGAACTTCATCACGTTTTTAACGAAGTAGCACATTCCCGTCCAGCAT
>OKRS01000920.1_pt1 | contig 20985 bp, 19 predicted proteins | sample 1601191 | NCBI WGS metagenome assembly OKRS01 (sample SAMEA3541509, study PRJEB24748) | human gut metagenome | biome: human gut; feature: human-associated habitat; material: faeces | place: China | collected 2012
AAGGACTATAGATAGACAATTAACCTTATTCTAATTCGTCGAACTCACGTTAAATACAAAGAAATATCATGATTTCTTTTGTTATTTCATTCGTTTGCACTATCTTTGTAGAATCAAATACAATACCATATGAAAGCAACAGAACAGACAACACAGCAGATTGAAAGAGCAATAAAGAAAATTGCTCAGAAATTTCCTACAGATGAAGAAACTTCTATCCTCACCGATGTTCATCTGCGCGTATCGCAAGACAGCGGAGAGATATTGGCTTTCGACGACAATGAGCAGGAGATAACTCGCTGTGTGGTAGAACAATGGATAGACAATAAGGACGAGGACTTTTATGATGAGATTACAGGCATATTGCGTAGCTCTCTGAAAACCCTCCACCCTATCATCGACGCTATGGGTATATTGAAGCCTTTCAGCTTTGTGCTTGAGAATGATGATAAGGAAAGCATTGCCGAACTGTATGTTGCCGACGACGAAACCATCATCATAGATGGTGAACTAATGGAGGGACTGGATAAAGACCTCGACACTTTCCTCGACAATCTGTTGAAAGAATAAGAAAACTATAAAAACAATAAATTGCCTGGAAGACTATACGGATTATAGATGTGTATAGTTTTCCAGGCAAATTGTTTATTAACCATATTATAGTTAATCTTTAAAGAAAGGAGTGAAGTCTGACCAATCTTCAACTCTAAAAGCTCTGATATCTCTCACCGAATCCTTAAACCAAGATACAGATTTTAGAGCATTCATAGCTTGTACTAAATGTAGCATATCATTATCATTCGAAATGATAAACACTACCCTGCGTTGCATAGTAATCATAACCACGCAATAATTTCTTTATTTCGTAGTATGCATTATTATAAGGCTCTCCGTAATTTTTACTAAGAGCATTTATATCCATATCAAAAGCAATCGCAAACATTATGCTATCTTAAAATATTTAGACTGACCAAAGAATATTCTGCCAAAATTATCTTTGATTGAAATAACCAAGCCCATAAAAGGATTGTGCTCAACATCAATAACTTGACCTTCAATCCAGTCGGTCAAACCTGTCAAAGAAGGATTAACCTTCATAATATCTCCTATTTTTGGTTCCATAACTATCTTTTTATTCTATATACGTTGGCAAAGATAAGCTTTTATTTTGAAAGTACAAAGAAAACAAAAGGCTACTTTTATAAAACAACATAGCAGCCGTTATAATTCAATATTCCAACCTAATCCTAATTTAGATAGTACAGACTCTTTTTTTGCAACAAGGAAGTCTATTGCCGGCAGATTGCCATCAGCATCGCGAGCAACAAAGAGACGGGAAGGGTCTGTAGAAACGAAGTCGGCATCGGAAACGCTGATAGCATTAGGAGCAAAAGTATTGTTGATTAATGAAGAGCGGGCAGTATCGCATTTTGCAATATGCTGCGCACGTGGATTCCACGACACATTTCCTATTAATATATGGTCGTAGCCAGCAACATCAACATTGATTGCCGTAGACTTTCGGTTTACCATATTATAATTATCATGACGATTCATTGCCGAGGTGTTGTATTCCCACTTATTTCCACTAAGATGATGGTTGGAGTAAATGCCATTTGCCTTGTTTAGGTAAGCCAAACAATGATGCACATAGTGCTGCGGACATTTTTCAGGACATCTTGTAACGTGTGGTTTCATTCCCCATCCTCCTGCTTTAAAGCCGTTGCCATCGCCAGCACTAACGAATTCTGTTGTGTTTTTGAAATCGGCTGTTGGACGGAAGCCATTGTACATGGCAATACAATGATCAATCTCTACAGGCGCAAAGCAATGGATTAGGTCGAAGCCATCGTCGGAGTTGCGCCAAGCACGACAATAGCGGAACACATTGCCAACATCTGTTGTCTGTTGCACATGGCAACCAAAACCATCGACATTGCCTCCATAAGCACCCTCGGAAAAGTCATCGTAGTTGTTGTAAGCATCGCAGTTTTGCACCAAGTTGTAGAAGCCCGCAGTTTGATAATAGCCAATAGCCATATTGTCGTGCATAGCTATATTTTCCACTATGCAATAAGAGCCAAGGCGTGCTGATATGCATTCAGACTGTGTGTGCCCCTTTATGCGGACAGGAACACCGATAATATCGAAGTTGCGCAAATGAAGATAGTCGGCACCCAAATAGAATGCGCCAATGCGATATTTTCCTTCTAACTGCAAAGCTGAAAAGTCAAACACAGGACGCTCGCCAGGATAGCCCATGAAGCAAGTACGCTTAGAAGCTGTTCCTGCCTTTTCCAAGGCAAACACGAATGCGTAGTTCTTATGAAACTTCATCACCTGTTCGTCGGTAATATGATAGATTCCGCCTCTGAAATAGACAGTATCTCCCGACTCCACCTTTTGGTATGCTGCAGGAAGCGAAGCCAATGGAGCCTCTATTGTTCCATTAGCAGAATCATTACCATTAGGAGAAACAAATATGGTCTTAGATTGACTGAGTTGTGGCAGCAGCAAGGCTAATCCGAAGATTAAAATATTCTTTTTCATTCTGTCCTGTTTAAATTCTACGACAATAAATATGATATTATACCAACGAAGCCACTCCCGTAACGCTACGAAAGTGGCTTCTTTGTTTATAATCGAAATGTGGGTTTAATTATCCATAGATAACCTTGCCATTCTCATCCTCATAAGGAGCGAGGTCCTTAGAATACTGGTTCATAGCACGAAGGCTCATACCCATTGATGAGAAACCACCATCGTGGAAGAGGTTCTGCATTGTCACCTTGCGAGTGAAATCGCTGAACATCATCACGCAGTAGTTAGCGCAATCCTCAGCAGTAGCATTGCCAAGAGGAGACATCTTGTTGGCGAAGTCCATAAGATTGTCCATATCCTTGATGCCCTTACCTGCTGTTGTAGGAGTTGGCGACTGAGAAATTGTGTTGATACGAACGTGTTTCTCGCGACCATAGATGTAACCGAAGCTGCGTGCAATACTCTCGAGCATGCTCTTAGCATCAGCCATATCGTTGTAGCCGAAGAATGTACGCTGTGAAGCAACATATGTGAGAGCTACTACAGAACCATATTCTGCGATAGCATCCTGCTTCTTTGCAACCTGCAACATCTTGTGGAAAGAAATAGCAGAGATGTCGAGTGTTTTCTGTAGATAGTTGTAGTCGAGATCGTCGTATGTGCGACGCTTACGAACATTTGGGCTCATACCGATTGAATGGAGCACAAAGTCGATTTTGCCACCAAGGAGCTCAACAGACTGAGCGAAAACCTTTTCCAAATCTTCTACGCTTGTGGCATCGGCTGGAATAACTGGTGCATTAAGCTGCTTGCTCAAACCATCGAGCTCGCCCATACGCAACGCCATTGGAGTGTTGCTAAGTGTAATTGTTGCACCTTCTTCTACTGCCTTCACGGCAACTTTCCATGCGATAGACTCTTCGTTCAAAGCACCGAAGATGATACCGCGCTTACCCTTTAATAAATTGTTACTCATAAATAGTTTTATAAATTGCGATGCAAAATTACACATTTTTGTTTATACTGTGCATAAGATACCGTATAGTTAACTATTTTTAAGCAATAATCAAGCATCAATGTTTCTTTACCATATTAATAATATATATAGGCTAACAGGAAACTATAAAGCCTATCCCAATGGTATGGAATAGGCTTTATAGTGTGCTTATAGCTTAATCTTTTTCTTCACAGCCTTGCTCTCGTTCGACATGCGGTCGAGGGCTGTAACTACGTAAGTATACTTTTTCTTGCCATCGTTGTATGGCAACTTAAGGAATGTGTCGGAAGTGATGGCGATGATGTGGTTCTCGCTATTGGTATTCACCTTCTCGCCTTTAGCAAAACGATAAACAACATATTTGTGAGCCTCATCCTTCCATCCCTTGCCCTTAGGAGCAGTCCAGAACAAAACCAATCCATCTTCTGTCCATACAGGCTTAAGCTTGCGAGGTTTCTTTGGTGCCTTATCGTCGATGAAAGGCATAAGAGGCTGAAGGGCAGGATTGCGCCAATATGATGTGCGAAGCAGGGTGCCATAGTTGCCGATATTGTCGACAGCAGCCTTAGCATACCACAAAACAGTTCCTTCGACATTATTCATCTGCTTATGCAAAGCATACTTAGCAGGCATCTGATTGATTTTAGGATTCTGCAAATCTGGGAATTTCACGGTGCGCTCTACGTCTTCACCTATATATAATGGTCGCTTGCCAACATGCTTGTTCCACCATTTTATCAATGTGGCATAGTCGGCAGCAGGGTGTCCAATCTGCCAATAAAGCTGTGGCACACAATAGTCTATCCATCCATTGTTCACCCATCGCAACACATCGGCATAAAGGTCGTCGTAGTTTTGCAGTCCGTTAGTCTCGGAACCATTCAGCGGGTCGCTCTTCTTGTTGCGATAAATACCGAATGGCGACACACCAAACTTCACCCATGGCTTAGTTTTGTGGATAGACTTGCCAAGTTGCTCTATGAAGAGGTCGACATTATATCTGCGCCAGTCGCCACGATCCTTGATACCATTATTATATTGAGCATATTCAGCATCGTCGGGAATAATCATTCCAGGAGCTGGGTATGGATAGAAATAGTCGTCGATGTGCAGACCGTCAATATCGTAACGGCTCACGATGTCGTCAACCACCTTGCAGATATAGTCTCTATTCTCAGGCATACCAGGATTTAGGATATACTGGTTGTCGTATGTGAACACACGCTCAGGATTGGTGATAGCGATATGGTTGCTTGCCAAAGCTGTTGTGCTTTTGGTCTTAGCACGATAAGGGTTTATCCACGCGTGGAGTTCCATGCCGCGCTTATGGCATTGGTCTATCATCCATTGCAGCGGGTCCCAATATGGTGAAGGAGCTTTGCCTTGTACGCCTGTAAGGAAACGACTCCAAGGTTCATACTTGCTTGGATACAGCGCATCGCACTCTGCACGCACCTGAAAGATAATAGCATTTACGCCATCTTTCTGCAGTTCGTCGAGCTGCGATTGCAAAGTCTGCTGCATGGTGGCAGTAGACATGCCTTGGAACTGTCCGTTTACACATTGTATCCACGCTCCGCGAAATTCTCGCTTCTGAGCATAAGCAGATACAAGAACCATAGTAATCATCAATAGAAGTAAGTTCAGTCGTTTCATTATTTGATTTTAGGATATTTTTTTCTTTTAAATTATATAGACCACATGAGGTGTAAAGTCTACAATTTGCAAAGTTAAGATAAAAAATGCCGAATTGCAAAGATAGGCTACAAAAAAGCACAAAAAAAGTATCATAAGATACTATGGAAAATATCTTATGATACTTTATGTGTTGTTTTCTACTAAAATTAGAACTTATATCCGAGTGTGAAGATGAGCTGATGGCGCTTGTTGCTAACCTTCACTGCATCTGCATAGTTGGTGAAGTTAGGGTCGTCTGCCAAATCTGCATAGCTATCAAGGAATGGATGGAACTCACCATTCTGTGAACTATATTGATAAGCCACATCGAGGTTCATCTTGCCTACAGTATAGCCAATACCACAAGTGATACGATTTGTAGACTCCCAGTTTACATAGTCGGTAGACGAAGCATAGTAAGAGCCTTCTGACGAGATGGTACCATTCTTAAAGCCGTCTTTCTTATACATTGGCGATACGTAGTTGTAGCCGAAGCGAACTGCGATGTTTGGGTCTGGCTTAAATTCCAAACCAAGCTTCACGGTGCTAACGCCTTTAAGGGTCTGCTCTGTGTGGCGATTCATAGCCTTATCGCTGCTTGAACTGTCGTAATAGTCGCCATACCATGTATCGTAATATCCGCCATCTATCACGCGAGTGTCCATAGCGCTATAGTCTGCATACTCATAACCCGCACCAATGGCAAGATAGTTGCCGATTGTATGACCGAGGCTTAAGCCGAACTTCCAAGGTGTGTAGAGCTTGAAGTCGTAGCTTTCGCTCATATTTGGAGAGATGTTGCCGTCGGTAATATAGGTATAGTTGCTTGTGGTGAGGTCGTACCAAGTAGGAGTAGCCACAGAAACACCAATACGGAATGGACTGTCCTCAACAGGACGGAATATTGCGCCAACCTTGAGGTCGTAGCCTGTACCAGTAATCTCGCGATTGTCTACTACCGTAAGGTTGGAGATATTATCACGATTTGGCATCAATGTCTCAGTATACTCGCTATAGCCTTTGTAGTGAACATCGTGGATGCCTACGGTAAGACCGAGATACACTTGGTCGTTGAGGTTGCCGCTGATATTGAGGTCGTATTCGCCTATGTAGCCACGCATAGCCTTGTTGAAGGTGTAACCAGAAGCATCATAATAGCCGAAGTTGCCATCAGCATCCTTAATCAGACTCTTGTAATAGATGTTGTCCAACTGATTGTGAGTAATCATGGCACGATCCTCGCGAGGCAGACCATTGTCGTCAAGCTCATAGAGCAATCCTTCGCGAAGCTTCTGATAAGTGAGCTTATTCTGCGAAGCGTTTGTCAGGCGACTGCTGGCAGAGAGTATCTGGTCGAAATTGCGGCTCTTATGATAGTTGAAGCCGAAGTTAAGGAACGACTTTCTGCCAGTACGTGTAGAATAAACGAAGCCTATCTGGTCGAAGCTCATGTTAGTCTTGTTGCCTGGAGAAAAACTTTCCACCTCTTCTTGCGAAACCAAACCAAAGGAGCCTGCTATCTGTGACTTGCGGAACAGACCAATACCTGCAGGGTTGGTGCCGATAGTGGAAATATCTGCTCCAAGAGCATCCATAGCTCCACCCATACCCACATAGCGTGCGGTACCGTTAAGCTCGTTTTCTACGAGATTGGCATTCTCGTAAGTTTCCTGTGCAAAGGCAGAAGAAGCTGCGAGAGCCATTCCTGCCACAAACAATATCTTTGTTTTCATATTATCTATTCTTCTTTATAAGTTCTAAAAATGCTTTACTTATCTTCTTCCACCAAAGTGACTACCGCCACCGCCTGAGTGTCCGCCACCTGAGAAGCCGCCACCTGAGAAGCCTCCACCTGAGCGACTACCGCCAAAGCCTGATGAAGAGGCGCCTGAACCATAAGAGCGGCTACCGCCGTAGGATGGTGTAGGATTGCTGAAGCCATTGTTGTTATTGGTTGTGCCATACGAATAAGAGCGGTTAGAATCGCTGTAACCATAAGAGCGCGAACCAAAACGAGCAGGCGACTGGCTGGTAGAAGTGCCGTAGTTGCCACGAGAGCCAAAGCGTGTAGAGCCAGAGGCATTATTAAAGCGTCCTGTCACAGAGCCATGATTGCGTGTGCCCGCTATAGTCCTGCCAGTTCCGCCAGGAACAACAGCTATACCTCCACCCCATCCTGGTCTGTACCAAGGGTCGTAGTATCCATGCCATCCCCAATAGCCACCATAATAGCTTCCATAATACCAAGGCGAATACCAACCGCAATACCAAGGCGAATACCAACCGGCATAATCCCAATACCAAGGGTCCCATGGGTCGTAGTATCCATATCTGCCATACCAGAAAGGCGAATGCCAACCAGCATACCAAGGTCCACAGAAACCGTCCCAACGACTCATTCTGCGTGTGTACTCAAAGTCGTCGTCGTCATATCTATAGCCTTGTGCTCTCTTCTTTGTCAAAGTCTCGGCAAAGTCGGAATCTACATACGTAGAATCAGGATAGAGACCATCGCCAGCCTGTAAGTCGATTACATCACTAATAGAATCGCCATCTATCTTTTGGTAGCTACTGCGAAACTTTCCTCGACGGTTATATTCGTCTACCGCACGATTGGAACCTACGTAGTAAGCAGGTGTGTTGTCGTCAAAAGCTTTAGCCTTGTGCGACTTCTTCGGAGTGAAGTAGAGGTCGTCGTCTTGGGCTGTCATGCTGAGTGTAGACAATCCACAAAGTGCTAATAAAAGAATGATCTTTTTCATATCGCAAATTCTCTTTATTTTATTGTTTCTTATTTATCTGGTGCAAAAATAGTACCTATTTTAATGCAAATATACGGAAAAACCCTAAACCATAGTAGGTTTTTCCCTATTTTTTATAATTTTGCATAGGTATTTAACTATTTATATATTTGAAACAAAAATAAACGCAATATGAAATATCTTGTAGCTGAATTTAAAATAGAATGCCAAGATGGCATGATACAGATTGCTCGCGACTTGCTAACCGACGCTTTAGGCGAGGCTGGATTCGAGACTTTCGAAGATACAGAGGATGGAATAAAGGGCTATGTGCAGGAATCATTGTTTGACAAAAATGCCATGAACGATGTTATCAGCAACTTTATGTTGCCTGATGTTACAATCAATGCCAACATCCAAGAGGCAGAATATAAGAACTGGAACGAGGAATGGGAAGAGGCAGGATTCGAGAGAATAAACATCAACGACAGCATCACTATTTATGATGCTCGCCACGATGATGGCAACGGAATAGCTTCCGGCATCAGCATCGGAATAGAAACAAAGCAGGCTTTCGGTACTGGTACTCATGAAACCACACGAATGATTGTTTCTACATTATTAAATATAGATCTTAAAGGCAAACGGGTGTTGGACTGCGGATGTGGTACTGGCATTTTGGGAATAGCAGCATCAAAGCTTGGCGCAAGCGAAGTTGTGGGCTACGACATCGACGAATGGAGCTCAGAGAATGCCATTCATAATGCCGAGCTTAATGGTGTTGGCAATATGAAGGTGATGCTTGGCGACGCCTCGGTACTTAAGAGTGTGGAAGGAAAGTTTGATGTGGTATTGGCAAATATCAACCGCAACATATTGTTGGCAGACATGCCTGCCTTTGTGTCGGTAATGGCAGATGATTCTTTATTGATACTCAGCGGCTTCTATGCTTCGGATGTTGATTTGCTGATAGAAAAAGCATCAAGCCTCGGACTATCAAAGATTGACTCTAAGAGCGACAGCGAGTGGACTTGCTTGGTGCTGAAGAAATAACAGCTGTAAAAAGCCACAATTAGAATACATATTAATAAACGAATAATAGTCGTGGAAACATCTGTTGTTACCACGACTATTATTCGTTTTCGGCTCCTATGGTAAGCATCCGTAGGTCGTAATAGGAACCATTATAAATATTAAAGTCTACATAGCCTTTTATTCCTGGTAGTTTGCCTGCATCGGTATGCTGCCAAAACTTCCATTTGCCTTTGTATTCCACCTTGTCAACATAATAGTGGGCTATCCAATAAGGATAATCATCAAAGACTGGCGCACTAAGATATTGCTCCTTAAATTTATAATAGGTGTAAATGATTGGCTTCACATGATATTTGTCTTCCACTATATGAAGCCATGTCAGCACATCACGCTGAAAATCTTCTACTGGCGTATCTTTCGGCATGTGCTCGATGTCGAGTACTGGTGGCAAGTCGCCATCTTCAAGATGCACATTATTTAAGAAATGATAAGCCTGTGCTCTTGCCGAAGACTTGTTGCTCCAGAAATGGTATGCGCCACGAATAAAACCATATTCGCGTGCTTGATAGAAATTGTCTTTGAAGTTGGGGTCTACGCGTGTAGAGCCTTCGGTAGACTTAATGATAATAAATCTCAAAGGACAATTTTCTATTAGTGCATTACCTTGAAGTTCTGACCAATCGATATTGCCTTGATAATGAGAGATGTCTATGCCATGGATTTCGTAGCCTTCAGGATATTTAGCATCGCCATATAGTGCACGCCAACGAAAACCTGTGGGACTGACAAAGAAATAATAGAAAGCCCAGATATAGAATGCAGCTATAAGAATACCACCTAACCACCAGGTCCAACGAGGAATGTGCATTAGGGGTAAGAAAAAAGAAAAATGAGCGGAACTACCATTACGTCTACGACGCTTCGATGTCGAAGTGTTTCGATTTCGTCGTGTCGTCTTTCTGGTAGTTGCGCTCATTCTAAATATTTAATTATAATTGGAGTAGATGGATAAGGATAATTTTTATTATCCCTTCTATATCTACTCCTTAATTATAAAAGGGAATTACTTGCCACCCTGCTCAAGACAGAGAGTGCGTGTGGTACGGTCGCAAACTGAAGCAGGACCCCAATACTGGATAGGACCAGGATAAACGAAGCATGTATCCTTAGCCCACTCATCACGCTTAGAGCAGAACTTCAAGAATGGAGCACCCTCGAGCTCAACGAGAGCCTTGCGGATAACAGGCTTCATCTCGCCATTACGACGTTCCATGTTCATCATCATAGTGATTGGCACACCTCCTGCCTTCCACTCGTCGGTAGAAGCTGTAGTGTTCTTAACGATTGCCATATAGCCAGTCTTGCCATTAGCAATAAGCTGAGCAGCACTTACACCGAGTGCATAGCAATAGTCAGCATCGAAGTTAGAAGGAGCTGCACAACGACCCTCGTAGCCGAAGAAGTGGTGGAGAGTAGCGAACTTGCCAGCATACTTACCAGCCTCTTTCCATTCAGCGAGCTTAGCCTCAACCATGTCTGAGAGAAGCTTCTCTGTCTCGATAAGAGATACCTGAACGTTTCCGTGTGGGTCGCGATCGAGTGAAAGCTGACGAGCTACACCTGAAGGCAATGTTGCGAAAGTCTCTGCATTTTCCTTAGAAAGATGAGCGAGGATGTACTCACGCTGTGCATCCTTGTCGAGATCCTTATAATCAGCTCCATGCGCAGCGAGAAGGTCGTTGAGCTCATCGATCAAGCGACCGATAGAAGGAATAAACTCGATAAGTCCCTCAGGGATAAGAACAACACCAAAGTTGTCGCCACGTGATGCACGATCAGCAACAACACCTGCAATCTGCTCTACAATCTGGTTCAAAGACATATCCTTCTTCTCAACCTCCTCAGAGATGATGCAGACGTTAGGCTGACACTGGAGTGCGCACTCAAGAGCGATGTGAGATGCAGAACGGCCCATGAGCTTAACGAAGTGCCAGTACTTACGTGCTGAGTTACAGTCGCGCTCGATGTTACCGATAAGTTCTGAGTATACCTTAGTAGCAGTATCGAAACCGAAAGAAGTCTCAATCTGGTCGTTCTTCAAGTCGCCATCGATAGTCTTAGGACAACCGATTACCTGTACACCATAGTTCTTAGCAGCATAGTATTCAGCAAGAACACAAGCGTTGGTGTTAGAGTCGTCGCCACCGATGATAACGATTGCCTTGATATTTAGTTCGCGGATAATCTCGAGACCCTTCTCAAACTGGTCTTCCTTCTCAAGCTTTGTACGGCCAGAACCAATCATATCGAAACCGCCTGTGTTGCGATACTCGTCGATAATCTCAGCTGTAAGCTCCTTGTAGTCATGGTCAACAAGACCACCAGGACCCATAAGGAAACCATAGACCTTGTTCTCTGGGTTGAGCTTCTTGACAGCGTCGAAGATACCACAGATTACGTTGTGTCCACCAGGAGCCTGACCACCAGAAAGGATGACACCTACGTTCATCTGCTTTCCTACAGTTTCTTCACCTGGAACGAACTCGATAAGAGGCATTCCGTAGGTGTTAGGGAACATTTTCTTGATTTCTTCCTGATCGCCTACACTCTGTGTTGGCTCGCCTTCTTTTACCTTAACGGCACCCTGAAGACCCTTTGGCAGTTTTGGCTGATAAGCAGCTCTCTCTCTCTGCAAAAGACTTTTTTTCATTTTTACAATATATTTATTAATAGTTGAATAATTCGCATTACCCTGCGTATTGCGATTGCAAAATTACATTTTTTTCATGAGATATTGATTAGATAAAAGCAATAAAATCATGTTTTTGACATTTTTTTCATAGCTAAGTCTACAACTTTCCGAAAAAAGTAATATCTTTGTAGGGTACATTTTACAATATGACATATTATGGCTAACAGAAGAAAACTTAAACAGGACATTAACATCGTTTGCGGAGAACTTTTCGCAGAGTGTATAGCAGCATCGCTTTATTCAAGTGATGTAAATGAGGACACAGTAAACAACATCCTTACTGCAATCTTGGTATTCCACGACGATTTCATTCGTAGAGTGTCTCACACAGAGCCGGGCATGACGCCTAAGACTTATTTCAATAAGCTTAAAGCCGACTTCAACAAGGAGGCTACAGAGGTGGTTGACCAAATTGTTGCGTTGGGATAAGGGAGTGAAGAATTTAAGTGAAGAGTGAAGAATGAAGAGTGAAGAATCAAATTGTCCATATTCGGTTTTTACACTCATCATTTATAATTAAACACTAAACATTAAACACTAAACACTCATCATTCATAATTCAACATTAAATAATCGATGATACAACAGATTTCAAAATATATTCTCTATAATTTGTTGGGGTGGAAGAAGACGGTAACTGTCGACCATCCCAATAAATATATTATATGTATAGCTCCTCACACCAGCAACTGGGACTTCCTGATAGGTCAGCTCTATGCTAAGGCAGAAGGAATAAAGGCTAATTTCTTAATGAAGAAAGAGTGGTTCTTCTGGCCTCTTGGACCTATATTCAAAGCTATGGGTGGTATTCCTGTATGGCGCTCAAAGAACTGCAGCATGACAGACAACCTCGCCGAACAGGCTAAGAAGATGGAGACCTTTCATCTTAGCATCACTCCTGAGGGTACACGCTCGCTAAATCCTGAATGGAAAAAGGGTGCCTACTATACCGCTCTCAAAGCGCAGATACCTCTTTTATTATATGGTGTGGACTACAAGAAGCGCGAAATAGTATGCACTAAGAGCTTCATCCCTACTGGCGATATCGACAACGAAATGAGAGAATTGAAGCTTTACTATAAAGACTTCAAAGGCAAACATCCTGAGCTGTTCACGATAGGCGAAGTATAGACGGGAAATTGTCGACTAGTCGCATGAAGCTTTTCGAATAGTCGCATAACCCATTTCGACTATTCGCATAAGGCTTTTCGACTACTCGTACAAAAGCATACATATAATTCTTGGCTACAAGAATATATTATAACACATAAAAAAAAGAAAAGGAGAAGTTTAGTTGATGAAACATCGTCACATAAGCAGGGTAACTCTAACAAAGCACGGCATGAGAACAATTGCGGCTACAGCATTGGTTGCGGCTGCAATTATGGGTGCTTATGCTCAAAACGAAGGGTGGAAACAGGTGGTGGACAATAAGAACCATACCGTGACCATCACTCTTGGAGAGGAATTCGCACAACAAGACATCACAGAAAAGTTAGTCAACAAAACTTACAAGAAGATTAAGAAAAGCCTGCCACGCCAATACAATAAGCATAAGCTGATAGTAATGGCTAATGGCATGCCTATAGAGGATTACATCCCTGGCAGAAAGTCGGATAATGAATACGACAGCTACTGGGATGGCATCGACTACAAAGGAAAGCCATGGGTTTCGAACATTTCGAAGCCTAACAACATAAGCCTCGGACTTAGCAACAGGCATATTGCGCTATGGGCAAGTCATGGACGTTATTACGACCAAAAGAAGGGCCTCTGGAAATGGCAACGCCCCAACCTATTTTGCACTACAGAAGACTTGTTTACACAAACCATAGTAGTGCCTTATCTAATACCGATGCTCGAAAATGCAGGAGCAACGGTATTCACCCCACGCGAACGTGACTGGCAAACAAAAGAGATTATCGTAGACAACGACAAAGGTGTGTCTGGCGAAGGTTCATGGTATGGAGAGCATACCGAAAAAGAACCTTGGACAGATACTGGCGAACGTGGCTTCGGTTTCCGCAATGGCATTTTGCGCGATGGCGAGAATCCTTTCACCATGGGTACTGCCCGCATGATTCGCACTACGAAAAAGGAGGATAAGGCAATTGCAATATGGCAACCGAACTTCAAGGAGGAAGGACGTTATGCCGTATACGTGAGCTATCAGACTATGCCAAAAAGCGTTGACGATGCTCACTACATTGTGCGCCACAAAGGTCAGGAAACTCATTTCATAGTGAACCAAAAGATGGGTGGCGGCACATGGGTGTATCTTGGCACCTTCGATTTTGACAAGGGCGAAAATCCATTCAACTGTGTAGCCCTAACCAACCAAAGCAAACGCAAAGGTGTGGTAACTGCCGATGCTGTGAGATTTGGTGGCGGTATGGGAAACATAGAGCGTGGTGGCGACATTAGTCACATGCCTCGTTGCTTGGAAGCTGCTCGCTATTATGCTCAATGGGCTGGCGCTCCCTACTCCATTTATGGCAACAAGACTGGTACCGACGATTATGCTGAAGACATAAACACTCGTTCGCTAATGACAAACTGGCTTGCTGGTGGTTCGCCATATGTGCCTACCAAAGAGGGAAAGAATGTGCCTATAGAGCTTTCGCTTGCCGTGCATAGCGATGCTGGATATGAGCGTGATGGCAAGAGCCTTGTGGGCTCGTTGGCTATCTGCACCACCAGTTTCAACGATGGTAGACTCAACTCTGGAATATCACGCTTTGCATCGCAAGACTTTATAGAAGCTCTGCGCTCTAACGTTACGAGAGATTTATCAAAGAAATATAAGAGATGGAATTGGCGTTATCTTTGGGATCGCAACTATAGCGAGACCAGACTACCTGAAGTTCCTTCGGCTATCATAGAGACACTATCGCATCAGAACTTCCCCGACATGAAGCTTGGACAAGACCCAAACTTCAAGTTCACTATGGCTCGTTCTATCTATAAAACGATATTGCGCTATGTGTCGCAGATGCATCGTCGTCCTTGCATCGTACAGCCATTGCAGCCTCATCTTTTCAAAGCCACTCTTACAGGCGACAACAAGGTCAAACTGTCGTGGAAAGCACAAGACGACGAGCTGGAGCCTACAGCTGTGCCTACATCTTATAATATATATGTGGCAGCAGGCTCTGGCGGTTTCGACAACGGAACCAATGTTAGGGGCACTTCGTATACCATGGAATTAGAACCAGGAGTGATGTATCGCTTCAAGGTAACGGCAGTAAACCGTGGTGGCGAAAGCTTCCCTACATCTACGCTTTCGGCTTACTATCAGCCTGGAGCCACCAAGACGGCTATGGTGATTAATGGTTTCTCACGCCTCTCGGCACCTGCCGTAAGAGATAATATCCACGAACAGGGCTTCGACATCGAGGAGGATGCAGGAGTGAGCTATGGACTGACGGCTGGATGGAGTGGCAAACAGCAATGTTTCAACAAATCTACCATGGGCAGCACAGAGCCTAACGGACTCGGATATTCTGGCAACGAGATGGCAGGAAACTTCGTTATGGGCAACACCTTCGACTATGTTTATACTCATGCCGATGCCATAGCTGCTACAAAGAAATATAATGTTGTAAGCTGCACATCAGAGACCGTGGAGAGTGGAATCGTAGATTTGATAAACTACGATGTGGTAGACTTGGCTTTAGGACTACAGAAATATGATGAAAACTCTACAGTTTTCTATAAGTCGATACCATCTATGCTTAGAAACAAGCTCTCGGCTTACGTGCTCGGACATGGCAAACTTATTGCAAGTGGTGCTTATATTGGTTCCGACCTACAGCACGACGACGAAAGAGTATGGCTCGAAAGCACATTAAAGGTGGCATATGGCGGAGCAATTCATACCGACACCATAAGTGGCATCAAGGGCATGGGCACAGAATTCGACTTCTATCGTCAGCTCAATCCTACCCACTATGCAGCTACGAAATGTGATGTTCTGATGCCTGTTTCCACGGCTTTCTGTCCACTTCAATATGCCAATGGCATGAGCGCAGGTGTAGCCTACAAAGGCAACGACAACGCCACTTTCACCATGGCATTTCCTTTCGAATGTATCATCGACCGTAACAAGCGACTGAGCATTATGAACGGAATATTGAAATTCTTAGAGTAAAAACTCTATTCAAAATAAGGAGCTGAACATCAGTAGAATAAGAAACTAAATAATAATACTAAATAAGAATAAACAAACAATATCGCTATGTATAAAATTCAAGCAAACCAGTCTGGCACTCGCTCAATCGAAGTGAGCGACCAGCATCTACAGACTATCGAAAAGTATTCACTTCTTCGCGACCTCATAGATAGCAACGGCATCATCGACGAAATGGTGCTCGACAAGCTAAAGTTTAATGTACGCTCTATACTCGAATCGGAAGCTGGCAAGAATAAAGACTTGCTCGACCTCTGTCTCGATGTTATCTACAACAACAATATGAAGGCTTTCGGACTTCATAAGCTCGTATTGCTCTACATCGACTGGAAGAGCAAAAACGAAGAGAGTGAGAACGAAGAAACAGTAACCAACGAATAAATTTTGGAAAAGCAACTTAGATTATCTGATTTTCTTCCTACCACAAAGAAGGAATGCGAACTGCGTGGATGGGACGAACTTGATGTAATCCTTTTTTCAGCAGATGCTTATGTAGACCACCCTTCATTCGGTGCTGCCGTGATAGGTCGCACGCTTGAGGCTGCGGGCTATAGAGTGGCTATTGTGCCTCAGCCCGACTGGCATGGCGACTTCCGCGACTTCAAGAAGTTGGGTAAGCCACGCTTGTTTTTCGGTATTGCGCCTGGCTGTATGGACTCTATGGTGAATAAGTATACTGCCAACAAGCGTCTGCGTAGCGAGGATGCATACAGCCCTGATGGTCGCCACGACTGTCGCCCCGAATATCCTACTATCGTCTACACCAAGATTCTAAAGAGCATCTATCCTGATGTGCCTGTGGCTCTTGGCGGTATAGAGGCTTCTATGCGTAGAATTACTCACTACGACTATTGGCAAGACAAGCTGATGCGTTGCATCCTATGCGATTCAGGTGCCGACCTTATTATATATGGTATGGGCGAAAAGCCTATCATAGAATTGAGCAACCAGCTGGCTGAAGGAAAGGATATCAACAGCATTCACGATATTCCACAAACGGTTTATCTCACCAAGGCCGAGGATATTCCGGGAGGTATCGACGAAGAGAAAGATATCGTGCTGTTCTCGCACGAAGAATGTCTGCGCAACAAAAAGGCACAAGCCTCTAACGTGCGCCATCTTGAAGAGGAATCAAACAAGATGCATGCGCAACGACTCATACAGGAAGTGGATGGCAAATGTGCCGTTGTAAATCCGCCTTATCCTCCTATGACGACAGAGGAGCTTGATGCGTCGTTCGACTTGCCTTACACTCGTGTGCCTCATCCTAAATACAAGGGTAAACGCATTCCTGCCTACGAGATGATTAAGTTCTCGGTCAATATCCATCGTGGATGCTTTGGCGGTTGTGCCTTCTGCACCATCTCTGCCCACCAAGGCAAATTCATCACTTGCCGTTCTAAGGAGAGCATTATAAAAGAGGTGAAGAAGGTTATCGAGATGCCTGACTTCAAAGGCTATCTCTCCGACCTTGGTGGACCATCAGCCAATATGTATGGCATGCATGGTCGCAACCCTAAGGCTTGCGAAAAGTGTAAGCGTCCATCGTGCATTCATCCGCAGATATGCCCTAACCTCGATACCGACCACTCTAAGCTCATCGACCTATATCGTGCTGTAGACGCTCTACCTGGTATCAAGAAGAGCTTCATCGGTAGTGGTGTGAGATACGACTTGTTGCTGCATAAGAGCAAGGACGAAAAGGCTAATCAGGCAGCTCGCGAATATACAAGAGAGCTGATAAAGAACCATGTGAGCGGACGATTGAAGGTGGCTCCTGAACATACTTCCGACCGTGTGCTCCACCTTATGCGTAAGCCTCCGTTTAGCCAGTTTGGTGAGTTCAAGGCTATCTTCGACAGGATAAATCGTGAGGAAGGACTAAACCAGCAAATCATTCCTTACTTCATAAGTTCTCACCCAGGCTGTCGTGAAGAGGATATGGCAGAATTGGCAGTAATGACCAAGAAGCTTGACTTCCACCTTGAACAGGTGCAAGACTTCACTCCTACTCCAATGACCATAAGCACCGAGACTTGGTATACAGGCTATGATCCATACACCCTGGAACCTGTAGAAAGCGTAAAGACTCCGCGCGAAAAGCTTGCACAACGCCAGTTCTTCTTCTGGTATAAACCTGAGGAGCGTGCCGGAATAGAGCGTGAGCTAAGACGCATAGGTCGCCCCGACCTTATCCCACAGCTCTACGACCATGCGCCTGCTCCTTACAATTCTAACTCCGCTAATAAGTATGGAGCTAAGAAGAAGGATGGAAAGAATGGCGAAAGTTGGAAGCGCGAAGGCGGAAAGCAAGGTTCGTGGAAACAAGAGGGAAGACAAACCTCAAGAAAACAAGACTCATGGAAGCCTGAGGGCAAAGGCTACGAAGGATATAAGTTTGAAGGTAAGAAGAAATCCTTCAACCCTAACTTCGACACCAACAACCATCGCACTCGTGGCAGTAAGCCATCGCAGACAAGCAATAAGACAACGCAGTATGGCAGTAAGCCATCGCAAACAGGAAATAATAAAAAGCGAAACCGTCGCGACTACTAAAGTCGTGGCGGTTTCGCCTTTTTATATCATTATTCTATCAAAGGGTGATTATTGAAACCATAATGATAGAGATTATTCTATGCATATTGTTCGCAGCCAATCTTTCAGTATTCCTTTATATTGGCTTTGCGAATCAGCAATCATCACTACTACCCTTCTGCCATCAGCGAGACGAGGTCCAAGACACATACCTTCGTAGTTGGCAAGCGAACGGGCAAGGAGGTTTAAGCGAGTCTTCCACTCTTCTACCAACGACTTTTGTTGTTTAGAAGGGTTATAGCGGTATAGCTTGCACACCACAGAAGAGCCAATCTTAGCCTTTGGCACATAGAATTCACGCTCCAACACCAATAACGAGCCATCGTCCATAGCACAAACTTCGCTAATGCCATGTGCATAGGCTGCCGCCTTTGTGCCATCCTTCTTTGGAGCATCCATAGCATAAGAATACGACTCACGAATGTTGAAAGCATCATCGTAAGCAACAAGCGTGATTGGAGCAGTCTCATTGCATGTCCACAGTCGCTTTGTTGCAGCATTATACGATAGCGACTCCAAGCCACTATTTCCCGGCAAATTCGTATGTGCAATATGCTTAGGAATATCCACGCCTATGCTCTTCCCATTGCGGTTATAAGCACGAATAATATTATCCTTCTCGCCACACATCAATATCCATCCACGCTCAGGCATCCACGCAATTCCTTCTAAGTCGCGGTTGCCTTTGTCGCACTCCACAAAGTCTTCACATACTACGTTGCGTATATTGCCCGTAACTGAATCAATATCGATTGTGAAAATATAAAAGCCTTCGTTAGTCGACTTATCGCTAACAACCGCATATTTATCGCCACCAAGCCATGCAATACCGCTATAGTCGCCTGCTGGCACCGTCTTAGCAAACGAACGCTGACGGGTTGTCGTAACGTTGTCGTCTGCAGGTATGGCAGAAGACGACGAAGTAAAGGACGAAGATGATGAAGCAAAGACAGAAGATGTAGTTGCGAATAACGACAAGGATACTATCGCAGCCTTTAAGCCCGACAAACCAGAATATTTCATCTCCTCCAGCCTATCGTCTTTCTACAATCTCATCTAAAGCCTTACGCTTCTTTTCAGCTCGTGGACAATCATCTGCAATATGTCCTAACGGAACTATAGCTACAGCCTCAAACTCATCGTTGCCAACAAACTGTGCCATCTTCTCTACATCGAAGTTGCACACCCAGCAAGTTCCCAAGCCGCGCTCAGCAGCAGCAAGACAAAGATGCTCTGTAGCAATAGCCACGTCAATATCGCCATGTTGCTTGCCATCATTACGCACCCAGTTCTGTTCCTTATTTCTAAGACATAATATATAAATAGGTGCTGTAGCAAACCATTCTCTGTTGTAGCATTCCTGCAACTGATGCTTAGCAGCCTCAGATTCCACAACAACAAACTTCCAAGGTTGTTTGTTGCAAGCCGAAGGTGCCATTCTCACAGTCTCAAGGATATACTCCAAATCGCTCTCAGAAACCTTCTCGTCAGTATACTTACGTGCAGAAAATCTCTGCTTGATCAATTCTAATAGTTCCATGATAATAATGTTTAAGTGTTGAGTATTGAATAAAAACAAAAAAGAGATTAAGCTTGATGCCTAATCTCTTCATTTTGTCGGGGCGACAGGATTCGAACCTGCGACCACCTGTTCCCAAAACAGGCGCGCTACCGGACTGCGCTACACCCCGTTGCAATAACTAAGAAGTTAATTTCTTAATTAAGGAAGTGTTGTTCCTTATTTGCGGTTGCAAAGGTAGTACATTTCTACGAACCCACCAAACATTTCTGCAACTTTTTTAATAAAAAACCGCTTTTTCTTGTATTTCTCCTCATTATCTCACGTTTTTCTTCATTTCCACCCTCATTTTTACTGTTTTCTCTCCCCTACTTCTACTTCTTTAGTTAATTTCAAGTCCATTCTATTTATCCATCGATGAGACCTTATCTTGTTTCCTAATAACATATCTCTTGCATTTTAAGTTCAACTTAATCGGTCTGCTCTTTGATGGTGTCCGCTATAATTGGTCGCTTCCGCGATGAATTATGACGAATTTGAAACTATTTCGACGAATTTTCGACGGAAGTATGTGACTTTCGTCGAAATTCGACGGTTTTTCACAGAACTAACTATTTCAAGCGTTTTCTTTAAACTATCACAAGATATCCTCTCCATGTTGGTAATCGCAGACACATAGAAGTTGGAAAGTCATTCTGCAGGAAGTCATGATATGTATCTCTATATGTTACGCTATGCAGCACGGCATAGATGTAGTCAATAAGGTCTATAGCAAGGAATCCGTTCTCTTTACGTTCTTCGTCTTCTATGTCTTGCAGATGCAAACCTATTCCATTCTCAATGTTTTGTAGAATATCTGGAGAGAAGTTTGCATACTTCAACAGTGACTTAATACAGATTTACTTTACACGGTTTTAACATTTAAAAGATAGTGTAAGT
>OKRS01000928.1_pt1 | contig 20878 bp, 18 predicted proteins | sample 1601191 | NCBI WGS metagenome assembly OKRS01 (sample SAMEA3541509, study PRJEB24748) | human gut metagenome | biome: human gut; feature: human-associated habitat; material: faeces | place: China | collected 2012
GAAAATGAACCATATTAGTACTGATATATATAAATAATTTAGATCATTTACTTATCTTATTCATTTTCTTGTAACACAATAGTAACACCCTACCGATATCTTTGCACTTAGAAAATGATGTAACAGATATTTCATGAACAGAAGAATGAAGAATATTACCTTATTTGTCGTTATGGCATTGACAGGATGTTGCCGTGTATCGGCACAACCGATCAATACGCCTACAGTAGAACGCCCGAAACTTGTAGTTGGCATTGTTGTCGACCAGATGCGCTGGGACTATCTCTACCGTTATCAGAAACGGTATGTTAAGGGTGGTTTCCGACGTTTGCTCAATGAGGGTTTCTCGTGCGAGAACACGCGTATTCCTTATGTGCCTTCAGTAACGGCAATAGGTCATACGTGTATATATACGGGTAGCGTTCCTTCGATACACGGCATTGCAGGCAACAATTTTGTGAAGAACGGCAAGAAGGCGTATTGCACAGACGACGCCACAGTAAAGCCTGTCGGCACTACGAGCAATGCTGGACTGATGTCGCCTCGCAACATGTGGGTCACTACTATTGGCGACGAGATGAAGATAGCTTCCAACGGATGTGCCAAAGTAGTGGGCGTAGCGCTGAAGGACCGCGCCTCAATTCTACCTGCCGGACATAATCCAAATGGTGCTTTCTGATTTGATGACCAGACTGGCAACTTTATCACAAGCACCTATTATATGAATGACCTGCCTTCATGGGTGAAGACGTTCAATGGCGGACGTGTGCCCGACCGCTACTTGTCAAAGAAGTGGAATACACTCTACGATAAGTCAACTTATATAGAGAGTACTGCCGACGATAACGATTATGAAAACGGTATTAAGAATGGTGTTAAGGCTACTCTGCCTCTTAATCTGCCTACATTGTACAATAAGTACGGTTATAATATAATAAGGAATACGCCGTTCGGCAATTCGCTGACGCTCGACTTTGCCAAGGCTGCCGTCGAAGGCGAACAGCTTGGGGCCGACGACGAGACTGATTTGCTCACCGTTAGCTGTTCGAGCACCGACTATATAGGTCATCAGGTGGGCACGCATGCCATAGAGACCGAAGACACTTATCTGCGTCTCGACAAGGCGATAGCCGACTTTTTGTCGTATCTTGACGCTAAGGTAGGCAAGGGCAATTATCTTGTGTTCCTCAGTGCCGACCACGGCGCGATGAACAATGCCCGTTTTCTGCAAGACCGTCGCATTCCTGCCGGTACATGGGACGATGCTGTCGCAGCCAAGAAGCTGAATGTGGCACTGGCAAAGGCTTATCCTAATGTGGGCGAACTGGTGAAGACGGTGATGAACTATCAGGTTTTCTTCAACCTGAATGTCATCAAGGACTATAATCTGGATTTCGCGAAGATCAAGCAGACAGTTGTTGACATTCTGAAGGAAGACTCTTGCGTGCTGTACGCATGCGATATGGCTAAGACGATGACCGAGAGCATTCCCGACGATGTCAGGACACGCATCGTCAACGGCTACAATCGTGAACGCAGCGGTGACGTAGCTGTAGTATTGAAGCCAAACTTCTACACTCACGGCATGAAGGGCACCGACCACGGAGCCTGGAATCCGTATGACACGCATATCCCTCTTGTATTTATGGGGTGGGGCATCAAGCATGGAGCCACAACTCGTGAGACATTCATGACCGATATAACGCTGACCATTGCAGCCCTTCTGCATGTGCAGGCACCTAACGGTTGCGTTGGACACGCAATTGATTTGAAATAAACGTTGCATCATCTATAATTGATCGGACTAACGGTAGGAGTTTATGACTTACTCGTTATAAACTCCTATCGTTTTTTTTATCAGATTCTTTACAACTCCATTATTGTTTTAATTTCTTCATAAAAAACATCTTTTTTCTGTCGCTTTTTGGTTGCGTTGTTGTCTTTTTAGTATTATAAAGACCTAAATAGAAATGACAGACAAAGACATGCAAAGGCTTTGGACAGAAGCCTCTGACATAGCAAACAAATTATCTGATATGCGCAGCATAGATACTGTAACTGCGTACAAGAGTGTGCGCCTTGGCATGCGTCGACAGGTTGTAAAGACTTATACTGCGTTGAACTGAAAAGTACTTGAGCAAAATCCCAAATGTAACAAATCAAATAAATAATAATGAACAGCAAGACATTATTTTATATGGTATGTGTCACGGTAGCTTCAATGCAGGCTGCTGAGGCAAATGCCAAAGCTGCAAATAAGAAGCACATGAACGTGCTTTTTATTATGGCCGACGACTTGCGTCCCGAAATGGGATGTTATGGCGTTAAGGATATTCATACTCCTAACTTCGACCGCTTCGCCAAAGGTGCTGTTCTCTTCGACAACGCCTTCTGCAATGCACCGGTCAGCGGCGCTTCTCGCGCAAGTGTGCTCACCGGAATGTATCCAAATTATCCTACACGCTTCATCGACTATACATGTAAGGCGAGCGTTGATGCTCCTGACGCCATACCAATTTCCGGTTGGCTCACCTCGCATGGCTACCACACCGTGTCGAACGGTAAGATAATGCACCATATTGAGGATCATGCCGATTCCTGGAGCGAGGCTCCCTGGCGCTGGCATCCCGATGGTTATGATGTATATTGGGCTGAGTACAATCGTTGGGAGTTGTGGTTGAACAGCGAATCGGGCAAACACATCAATCCGCGTACAATGCGCGGACCCTTCTGCGAGTCGGCTGACGTGCCCGACAGTGCTTACGACGACGGCCATGTGCTTGCAAAGACATTGGTAGACTTGTGTCGTCTGCGCGATATGGGCAAACCTTTCTTCCTGGCATGCGGTTTCTGGAAACCTCATTTGCCTTTCTGTGCACCCAAGAAGTATTGGGATATGTATCCGTCAGTGCCCATGGCAGCCAATCAGTATCGCCCAACGGGACTGCCGCCTGAGGTGCAGAACTCAGGCGAGATTAACGCTTATGCCTGCGTAAGCACTCCCGATGACCAGGAGTTTTTGCGCCTTGTCAAGACAGGATATTATGCTTGTGTGAGCTATGTTGACGCTTTGTTCGGACAGCTTATGGACGAACTCGACCGATTAGGAATGGCCGATAACACCATTGTCATCGTATTTGGCGACCATGGATGGAACCTTGGCGAGCACGGATTTGTAGGTAAGCACACTCTTATGACTACCTCTACACGCGTTCCGCTTATGATTCGTGTGCCGGGAATGGCTAAGGGTGTGAGCAAGTCGATGGTTGAGCTGGTTGATATTTATCCTACTATATGCGACCTTTGCGGTATTGACGCTCCCGTACAGCAGCTCGATGGCAAGAGTCTCACCCCGATTCTGCGCAATCCTTCCCGTAGTGTGAAGCGTGAAGTGTACGTTCAGTGGCAGGGAGGCGACAATTTGCAGGACAATCGCTTCAACTATGCCGAGTGGCAGAAGTCAGGAAATACTATGCTTTTCGACCATAATGCTGACCGCGACGAGAACGCTAATGTGTCGGGCAATGCCGATTATGCACCTACGGTGAATAGGATGAGTAAGGAAATGAAGAAAGTGAAGAAGTTTGCTTTCCGCAAGAAGTGGACTAAGTAAAAAGAACGCGTTCGATTACTGCCATCGCCTTCTTGCGGAAACGTTCCACCGACCTTTCCGATACGCCCAGATGCTGTGCGATATCAGCAGTCTTGGTGTGTTTCATCTGGCTCATTACGAAAGCCACACGCCACTCTTCGCGCATATTTGCGAGTGTTTGTTCTAGCCGTTGTTCAAGTTCGCTCACACTGAGCAGGTCGTCGGGTCGCACTTCTATGTCAATGTTGGCTGCGGCGTATGAATTGTAGCGGTTGCGGACTGCTTGGCGTTTGATGTGGTTGAGGCATCGGTTGCGTGTGCCTGTAAGCAGCCAACTTTTCAGTGAAGTCTCAATTGCAATGTCTTTGCGGCTTTCCCATAGCGTTACAAACACCTCCTGTACTATATCTTCAGCAACGCCCAGCGGTACCATACGTCGGGCGTATATGCACAGTGGTGCATACAGGTCGTCGAAGATGTACTTGAATGCATCTTCGTCGTCATGTATTGCCACGCGTTGCATCATGCTGTCGTATGTAGTCTGTCGGTTGTTCATAGTAGTGTAGTTGCTGTCAGAAAGCCAGACACGGATTAAATGCGTCTACGATATGTTCGAGTTGGGCGTTGTCGTTGTTGTCGCCAACGATGGTGATAATGTCAAAGCGCAGCATGTCGACAATGCCTTTGGTTTTGACGTAGTTGTTGGCTGCATAGCCTATGTTGCGTATCTTTCTCAGGTCGACTGCATCGTCGGGCTTTCTTACAACATCGCTTGTGCGTGTCTTCACCTCGACAAATACGATAGTAGTGCCGTCGTTAGTACGGGCAATGATGTCGATGTCGCGATGGCCAATACGCCAGTCGCGGTCGAGAATCTCGTAGCCATTGTCTTGAAGATAGTCAGCGGCATATTGTTCGCCCCATTTGCCGAGTTCGTTGTGACGTGCCATGATGAGTAGTTAATGGATTATTATGATGTTGCAAAGGTAGCATAAAAATGCCTATTTGGGATATTAACTGATTGTTTTATGTTTCTTTTATAGTCAATATATTGTCTTTTATATTGGAAATATATAAATTTGCAACAACCGACTAAAAGACAAATAAAACAATTAGGGAGGATTATAAGATGAAAAAAACTATAGTATTGGCAATGAGTGCCGTGCTTCTCGTAAGCAGTTGTGCTACGGGTGCAGGATCTGGTGCTTATGCTGGAAGTTCACTTGGTGCGATATTGGGCTCAGCCATTGGAGGAATTGCCGGAGGTCCGCGTGGCAGCGATATCGGAACTATCATAGGTATGGCTGGCGGCGCTGTCGTAGGCGGTGCTATGGGCGATGCTGCCGAACGTCAGCAGCGCCAGGAGCAGTATGAGATGTTGTCGCGTCGTAATGAGCGCATACAGCGTCAGAAGCAGTCGCAGGGTGTACAGCGTCAGTATGGTGACGATACATATACATATGGTAATAATCAAGACAACTTCAATCCGAATGATATGGTTGACAAGACCAATTCTGGCGACGACCGCATTGACTTTGGCGTATCGCCCCAAAACAATCAGAATGGAGTACGCAATAGTCTTGCTGAGAATCAGACTTCGATTGAGTCGAGTCGTGTAGAGCAGATTACTTCAGGTGTCCCCGCTACCGGTAAGCTGACTATAAAGAATGTGCGCTTTACTGATACCGACGGCGATGGTCGATTGAATGGTGGTGAGATAGGACGTGTGGTGTTTGAGATTTACAACGACACGCAGTCGCCTATCTACAATTTTATGCCTACTGTAGTTGAGGCCGATGCCAACAAGCGAATTTACATCTCGCCGAGCGTTCGTGTAGAGAATATCATGCCTGGACAGGGCTTGCGCTATACAGCCACAGTAAAGGCCGACCGCCGTATTAAGGACGGACAAATACGTCTGATGGTGTCAGCTCAGAAGGACGGACGTCCGATTTCATATATTACGGTTGTAAAGGTTGATACGCAACGCTAATTAATTCTATTTCACCACGAATTCCACTAATCGCACGAATCGTTATTATTCATTATTCGTGCGATTAGTGGAATTCGTGGTGTTTTTTTATTTCCTTCTGACTGTTCTTCTTTTGCCTTTCGCCTTGCTTTTATGGCGAACGTTTGAACGCTTTTTGGGCTGAACGGTCTTTTTATCAGAATCTTTTTTCTCTTGGATAGTCTTGCTGTTGGCTTCCTTCTTTTCTTGGCTCTTATTACCGTCAACTTCCTTTTGTGGTTTAGTGGATTTGTTGTTGGCACCCTTTAATTGCTGGGTTGTCTTGCCGTAAGTAGGGAAGTGTAGGACGCCACTGGCAGGTAGAGTGTATTCGGTGATTTCAAAATCGATTTCAGGAATACTCTCTGGTTCGGGCTTGAACGGTACGATAGTATTCCTTATGGGTTCGACCTTTACTACAGCTACGCCCTGGTTGATAATGCCCAACTCTTTGGCTGCAGCGTGCGAGAGGTCGATGATGCGTCCACGTGAGTGCGGACCGCGGTCAGTAACGCGCACAATTACCTCACGCCCGTTACGTTCGTTGGTCACCTTGAGCAAAGTTCCGAACGGGTGTGTGCGATGTGCGCATGTCAGACTGTCGTGATGCAGTCGTTCACCGCTACTTGTACGTGAGCCGGTGGCTCGTTTTGAGTAGAACGAAGCCTTACCGTGCTGTATTTGCGAACTGGCTGCGGCAACTGTTATTGCCACAGCCAGTGTCAGAAATGTTCTTTTTAATATCTTAGAGTTACCTATCATCAAGTGATTATACTATGCCCTGAGCCATCATAGCGTTGGCCACCTTCATGAAGCCAGCGATGTTAGCGCCCTTAACATAGTCGATGTAGCCGTTAGGCTGCTTGCCGTACTTGACGCACTGCTCGTGGATAGAGTGCATGATGTAGTGCAGCTTCTCGTCAACTTCCTTCTCGCTCCAGCTCAGACGCATAGAGTTCTGAGTCATCTCAAGACCAGAAGTAGCTACGCCACCAGCGTTGACAGCTTTGCCAGGAGCGAAGAGCTGACCTGCAGCAACGAACTTCTCAACAGCTTCAGCTGTACAGCCCATGTTCGAAACCTCGGCTACGCACTCAGGCTTGTGTGCGAGGATGGTCTCGGCATCATTGCCGTTAAGCTCGTTCTGTGTAGCACATGTCAAGTATATGTCGGCCTTAACTTCCCAAGGCTTCTTTCCTGCTACGAATTTAGATCCGGGGAATTCGTCCTCGTACGGCTGGCATACGTCGTTGCCAGACGAGCGGAGTTCGAGCATGTAGTCAATCTTGTCGCCCTCGATGCCTGCCTCGTCGAGGATGTAGCCGTCGGGACCAGACAATGTGATGACCTTAGCGCCAAGCTCGGTAGCCTTTTTGGCAGCACCCCATGCTACGTTGCCGAAACCAGAAATAGCAACGGTCTTGCCCTTAAGGCTGAGTCCGCGAGTAGCCATCATCTGATTGACGAAGTAGAGAGCACCGTAACCGGTAGCTTCAGGACGGATGCGTGAGCCGCCGAACTCCAGACCCTTGCCTGTGAGCACGCCCTGATACTGGTGGGTGAGCTTCTTGTACATGCCGAACAGATAGCCAATCTCTCTGCCGCCTACGCCGATATCGCCTGCGGGAACGTCCTCATCAGGACCGATGTGGCGATAGAGCTCAGTCATGAATGCCTGGCAGAAACGCATAACTTCAGCGTCGGAGCGTCCACGGATAGAGAAGTCAGAGCCGCCCTTGCCTCCGCCCATCGGCAGAGTGGTGAGCGCGTTCTTGAATGTCTGCTCGAATCCGAGGAACTTCAGGATAGAGAGGTTCACTGACGGATGGAAACGCAAGCCGCCTTTGTACGGGCCAATGGCGCCGTTGAACTGAACGCGGTAGCCGATATTTACGTGTACCTCACCATTGTCGTCTGTCCAAGGCACGCGGAAGGTGATGATGCGCTCCGGCTCTACGAGTCGTTCGATGAGCTTTGCTTTCTCAAACTCAGGATGACTGTTGTACACGTCCTCTACTGAGATTAATACTTCGCGCACTGCCTGCAAGTATTCGGCTTCGCCCGGGTGCTTTGCCTCGAGATCGTGCATTATTTTTTCAACATTCATAGCGATAAGGTTTTAAGTTGTTTAATAGTTTTATTGTAGTATATTACGTTACTTACTTTGTGTCACTTTGACATCGCAAATATAGCTTTTTTACTTTTACCAACCAAATAAAATTTTGAGTTTTTGGTGAATTTAATTTACTTTTAGATAGCACTTATTGGTGTGTGCGATAACAAATATTTCGCTGTCGATAGGCTGTTATTATACATTATATATATAGGCTTATCACGTTGTATAACATTGGCTTATCACACTGTATAACATTGGCTTATCACGTTGTATAATATATTGGTTTTATTAATTTTTTAATGAAGTAGGAATCTTTTTCAGTAGTTTTTATGTAACTTTGCAGAATCGTAAAGAACAAACCGAAAAACTTTAAAAACTACGTTGTTACTATGAACTTAAAGCGAATGATTTTACATGCTATGCTCCCGGCTATGATGCTTGGAGTATTCAGTTTGTTGGCCGCTCCTGCGTCGGCAGCAAGCAAGAAGAAGCTGAAGGCGCAGCCCATACGTGTGGCTTGCGTAGGCAATAGTATCACCTACGGCACTGGTATTGAGGACCGTGCCCGCGACTCTTATCCATCGCAGCTTCAGCGTATGCTGGGCGACAAGTATGTAGTGGGCAATTTCGGCAAGCCTGGAGCCACGCTGCTCTATCACGGCCATCGTCCCTATGTGGTGCAGAAGGAGTTTAAGGAGGCGCTTGCTTTCAAGGGCGACATTGCCGTCATTCATCTTGGCATCAACGATACCGACCCACGCAACTGGCCCAACTATCGCGACGAGTTTGTCAAGGACTACCTTTCTATAATGGACTCATTGCGTGCAGCCAATCCTAAGGTGCGCTTCATCTTGGCACGCATGACTCCGATAGCCGACCGCCATCCACGTTTTATATCAGGCACTAAGCAATGGCACGGCGAGATTCAATCCGCCATAGAGACCGTAGCACGTCTTAGCGGAGCTGAGCTTATCGACTTCCACGAGCCTTTGTATCCCTATCCCAACCTCCTTCCCGACGCCATACATCCCAATCCCGAGGGAGCCGGCATACTTGCCAAGACCGTGTACGGCGGCATTACGGGCAACTATGGCGGATTGCAGATGTCGCAACTTTACACCGACTACATGGTATTGCAGCGCAACGTGCCCCTTGACATACATGGCACAGCCAACGCTGGCGAGAAGATAACAGTAAGCATCGGCAATCAGACCTCTACAGCCACAGCCGACAACCAGGGCAAGTGGTGCGCCGTGCTGAAGCCGATGGAGGCTACCGACGACCTGACGCTCACCGTAAAGGCTGGCCGACAGACCAATGTATATCGTCATGTGGCAGTAGGCGAGGTGTGGCTGTGCTCGGGCCAGTCGAACATGGCGTTCATGCTGTGCCAGGCTGAGAGCTACAAGCGCGACATCAACAGCGCCAACGACCCACAGCTCCGTCTCTACGACATGAAGGGACGTTGGGAGACTTACGATGTGGCGTGGCCAGCCTCGTGTCTCGACTCGCTCAATCACTTGCAGTATTATCGCCCCACCACATGGCAACCCACTACGCCCGACAACGCCAAGTGGTTCTCAGCCATTGGCTATTATTATGGACGCATGCTGCGCGATTCGCTCCGTGTGCCCGTAGGATTGATTTGCAATGCTATAGGCGGATCGCCTACCGAATCGTGGGTCGACCGCAACACGCTTGAGACCCGCTTCCCCGCCATACTGCGCAACTGGCTTCAGAACGACTTCATACAGGGTTGGGTGCGCGGACGTGCCGCCAAGAACCTCACCAACGACAACACCCGTCTCGGACGCCACCCCTACGAGCCGTGCTATCTCTTCGAGAGCGGCATTCTTCCGTTGCAGAAATACCCCATCAAGGGCGTGATATGGTATCAGGGCGAGTCGAACGCCCACAACATGGATGCCCATTCAGAACTGTTCAAGTTGCTTGTCGACAGCTGGCGCACCAATTGGAGCAACCCGACAATGCCGTTCTATTTCGTGCAGTTGTCGAGTCTCAACCGTCCGTCATGGCCGTGGTTCCGCTACAGCCAGCTTGAGTTGATGAAGCACATCGACAATACAGGCATGGCAGTGACAAGCGATTGCGGCGACTCGCTCGACGTTCATCCCAAGCGCAAACTGCCCGTAGGCGAGCGTCTGGCACGTTGGGCGCTCTGCAAGACTTACGGCAAGACCATCACCCCGTCGGGTCCCGTATATAAAGCAGTGGTGCGTGAGGCTGATGCACTCGTCGTAAGTTTCGACTATGCCGATGGTCTCACCACATCCGACGGCAAGTCGCCGTCTACCTTCGAGATAGCCGAAGTGGAGGGAATGTACTATCCAGCCACAGCCGTCGTATCGGGAAGCACCGTTCGATTGACCTCGCCCGAGGTGAAGCATCCGCGCTACGTACGCTATGGATGGCAACCGTTCACCCGAGCCAATCTTGTCAATGGCGATGCTCTGCCAGCGTCTACGTTCAGAGGCGAAGCACAATAACGCAATAGAATAATAAAAACAAAAAACAGCGGATTAGCTCATTTGCTAACCCGCTGTTTTTTTATTTAACAACTTACCAAATTCTTTTTATTTTTGCGTGTCAATCTTGTTTGCCACGCTCACGGCCTGAGCAATTGTAATTGCAAGAAAGCCGAAAATTACCATAGATACCATAATCTTTTTACCTTTAAGTTAAACTGTTTTCTTTAATTACTCTGTTATCCTTTTTGCACTGCAAAGGTAGAAAAGAATGGCTGTGTACGCAAACAACACGCCTAAAACTTGGTTTTTTGCTTATTTTTGTTGACGCAAGTCAAAATATAAGGTTCATACGAACTGTGAATTGATTCATTCTTTAAACTTCTGGAACTGTTGCAAGGAATTTCTTGATTTCATCATCAGAAACAGCATAGTCATGCAAGTCGCCATTGATATAACTCTCATAGGAAGGCATATCAATAAGTCCATGTCCAGACAGACAGAACAGAATCACCTTTTCTTCTCCAGCTTCCTTTGCCTTCATAGCCTCGCGAATAGTGGCAGCAATAGCATGACAACTCTCTGGCGCAGGAATAATACCTTCTGTACGTGCAAAAAGCATACCTGCCTTGAAAGACTCAGACTGAGGAATATCAACACCATGCATATATCCGTCCTTAATCAACTGAGATATAATCATACCAGCGCCATGATAACGCAAACCACCAGCATGGATATTCGCAGGTTTGAAATCATGACCTAAGGTGTACATTGGAAGTAATGGTGTATAACCAGCCTCATCGCCAAAGTCGTATTCAAATTTACCACGGGTCAACTTAGGGCAACTCTCCGGTTCAGCTGCAATAAATTCTGTATTCTTTCCATCCTTAATCTTATGACGCATGAAAGGGAAGGCAATTCCACCAAAGTTACTACCGCCACCAAAGCAAGCTATCACAGTATCAGGATACTCACCTGCCATAGCCATCTGCTTTTCTGCCTCCAGGCCAATGACAGTCTGATGGAGAGCCACATGATTTAACACTGAGCCCAAAGTATATTTACAACCAGGAGTTGTTGTAGCCAACTCTACAGCCTCACTGATAGCAGTTCCTAATGAACCAGGATGATGAGGGTCACGAGTAATGATGTTTTTACCAGCTCTTGTACTCATAGAAGGAGAACCCTCTACTGTAGCGCCAAAGGTACGCATGATACTGGAACGATATGGTTTTTGCTGCATGGTTATCTTTACCTGATAGACAGCCGCTTCCAATCCATAGAGTTTTGCTGCATAAGACAAAGCTGCACCCCACTGACCAGCACCTGTTTCTGTTGTGACATTCGTGTCACCCTCTTGCTTACAATAGTAACACTGAGGCAGAGCAGAATTGATCTTATGCGAACCTAATGGGTTGGTACTCTCATTTTTGAAATAGATATGAGCTGGAGTACCTAAAGCTTCTTCCAAAGCATAAGCACGCACCAGTGGAGTAGAACGATAGAAAGTGTATTTCTCCAATACATCTTCAGGAATATCTATCCACGCATGCTCCTGGTCTAATTCCTGCTTGGAACATTCCTTATTGAATATATGTGAAAGATCATCAGCACTGAGAGGTTGGTGGGTCTTAGGATTCAATGGAGGCAATGGTTTATTAGGCATGTCTGCCTGAATATTATACCATTGCGTTGGGATTTCACTCTCCTGCAAAATAAATTTCTTCTGTTTCATGTGATATCATTTTATTTTAATTATTATGTCTTTTCTTACATCATGTTGGTAGACGAGTCTATTTTGCGACAAAATTACAAAAACATTTGAGATAAAAGAAAAAAATGCGACGATTTTGCATTTGTAATGAAAATGTAACGCCTCCGCAATACGTGTGAATAGTATTATGTTTATCTTTGCAAACGTAAAGAGAATAACATATCGCACAATGAAACAGAATGCACGCATACTTGTTGTAGATGACGAGCAGGACCTGCTTGAAATCTTGAAGTTCAATCTTGAGACAGAAGGCTATGAGGTCGTGACAGCCACGTCTGCCGAAGACGCCCTGCAGCTCGACATCGCCTCGTTCGACCTCCTGCTGCTCGACGTGATGATGGGCGGCATGTCGGGATTTGCCATGGCGCGCCAGCTTAAGGACAATCCTGCCACAGCACAGGTTCCTATAATATTCCTCACAGCGCGCGACACTGAGAACGACACAGTGACGGGATTCAATCTCGGTGCCGACGACTACATCTCCAAGCCCTTCTCGCTGCGTGAGGTGATGGTGCGCGTGCGTGCCGTGTTGCGTCGCACCGCCAAGGAGAACGGTGAGGAAGAGGTAAAGACGTTGTCGTATCAGGGCATTGTGATGAACCTCGACCGCAAGACGGTGAGCGTAGACGGCGAGGACATCCCCTTCACCAAGACCGAGTTCGAACTTCTCCATCTATTGCTCGACGAGCGTGGCCGCGTGTTCTCGCGCCAGGAACTCATCGAGCGCATCTGGCCTAAGGATGTGCTTGTGCTTGATCGCACCGTCGATGTCAACATAACTCGACTCCGCAAGAAGATAGGACGCTTCGCCAAGTGTATCGTCACACGCCTCGGCTTCGGCTACTACTTCGATTCCTAAACCTCAAGCATGACCTTCACCACGAATGTCTCGAATCTCACGAATTCAGCAATGTAACGATTCGTGTTATTCGTGTGATTCGTGTTCAGTCTCAAGCATGACCTCCACCACTAATATCCCGAATCTCACGAATTCATCAATGTAACGATTCGTGTTATTCGAGCGATTCGTGTTCAGTCTCAAGCATGACCTTCACCACTAATATCCCGAATCTCACGAATTCATCAATGTAACGATTCGTGTTATTCGAGCGATTCGTGTTCAGTCTCAAGCATGACCTTCACCACGAATGTCTCGAATCTCACGAATTCAGCAATGGAATGATTCGTGTAATTCGTGTGGTTCGTGTTAAGGCGCAAGGATGCAATTCACCACGAATTTTCCGAATCTCACGAATTCAGCAAACGTACAATTCGTGTGATTCGTGTTGAGACTCAATGAAGCAATTCACCACGAATATCCCGAACCTCACGAATTCAGCAATGTAATGATTCGTGTAATTCGTGCGATTCGTGTTAAGGCGCAAGGATGCAATTCACCACGAATTTTCCGAATCTCACGAATTCAGCAAACGTACAATTCGTGTGATTCGTGTTGAGACTCAATGAAGCAATTCACCACGAATATCCCGAATCTCACGAATTCAGCAATGTAACGATTCGTGTAATTCGTGCGATTCGTGTTGAGACTCAATGATGCAATTCACCACGAATTTTCCGAATCTCACGAATTCAGCAAACGTACAATTCGTGTGATTCGTGTTGAGACTCAATGAAGCAATTCACCACGAATATCCTGAACCTCACGAATTCATCAATGTAACGATTCGTGTAATTCGTGTGATTCGTGTTGAGACTCAAGGATACAATTCACCACGAATTTTCCGAATCTCAAGAATTCAGCAAGCGTACAATTCGTGCAATTTGTGTGATTCGTGTTGAGACTCAATGAAGCAATTCACCACGAATATCCCGAATCTCACGAATTCAGCAATGGAATGATTCGTGTGATTCGTGCGATTCGTGTTAAAACAATAATATTATGCGAATATCCGTAGGAACAAAACTCTATTTCAGTGTACTGTCGCTGTTTCTGCTCTTTGCCGTGTCGTTCATCATCTTCCAGCAGACACGCGAGAAGCAGTATAAGATAGACACGCTCAATCTGAAGCTGCAAGACTACAACTCGCGCATGGCGGAGTTCTACAGCAACACGACCGACCGCTCGGAGACGGTGCTCAACAATTACGTGCGCCGCCACTACATGTCGCGCCTACGTGTCACACTGATACGTCCCGACGGACGCGTAGTGTACGACAGCCGCTTGAAGCAATACTCGCACATAAGCAATCATGCCTCGCGTCCGGAGGTGGCAATGGCGCTCAAGCACGGCTCAGGCTCTACCGTGGAGCGCAGCAGCAAGACGTTCAACAGCGACTATTTCTATTCTGCCACGTATTTTCCGCACGACTCTATCGTAATACGTTCGGCACTGCCATACACCAGCGACCTCGCCCGTTCGTTGCAGGCCGATCAGCACTACATTTGGTTTGCCGTCATAACGATACTTCTGCTCACCGTAGTGCTCTACCGATTCACCAGTCGCCTGGGCGATAATATACAGAAATTGCGTACTTTTGCCTCACGCGCCGACCACGGTGAGTCGCTCGATACCGAAGACCTTATCGTCTTCCCAGCCGACGAGCTGGGCGAAATAGCCGAGCGCATCATCAAGATTTACAAGCGCCTGCAGTCGACACGGCGCGAACAGGACATGCTCAAGCGCCAGCTGACGCAGAACATAGCCCACGAACTCAAGACCCCCGTGGCGAGCATCCAGGGCTATCTGGAGACAATACTCGAAAATCCCAACATCAACGACCAGATGCGCGAGCAGTTCCTTGGTCGCTGCTATGCCCAGAGCCAGCGCCTCACGTCGCTCCTGCATGACATCTCTACGCTCAACCGCATGGATGACGCGCCCGAGATGACGAGCACCGATAATGTAAACATATCGCAGATGGTGCAGAACATCCAGAAGGAGACTGCCCTGCAGCTTCAGCAGAAGCACATGACATTCAACAACCGTCTGCCCGACAACATCGTGGTGCGCGGCAATCAGAGTCTGCTCTACAGCGTGTTCCGCAATCTCACCGACAACGCCATTGCCTATGCGGGCGAAGGCACTACCATAACTCTTACGGCACAGCGTCCCGATGCCGGTCTTGTTGGGTCGGACATAAGCGACGAGGACGACTCAGCCAAGTGGACATTCACCTTTGCCGACAACGGCGTTGGTGTGCCCGCCGAGCACCTTCCGCGCCTCTTCGAGCGCTTCTATCGGGTGGACAAGGGACGTTCGCGCAAGATGGGAGGCACCGGTCTGGGGCTCGCCATCGTCAAGAATGCCGTGCTGCTGCATGGAGGAACGATAAGGGTGAGCGCAAACGAAGGGAGCGGATTGAAGTTTGAGTTCTCATTAAAAATGTAATGGTAAATAAGAATAAATGGTAAATATATGCATAGCTATATCATTATAATTTGTATTATTGTATTTAGCGTTTTATATGGCGTTTTATACTTCTCAAAACTTAAATGGAAGAGTGACATCGGAATATTAAATAGTGTCTTAATTTATTCTTTGCTTAATAAATTCCTTCATGAAGAATTTAATTTAGGATTTTGGAATGCGCTCTTAATCTGTGCCCTATACATATTACTGATAGGATTAATAATAAAAGCGATTGAAAAATTAATAGTAAAGAAGGATTAATGGTTAACAGAGAAAGGGGTAAGGTTTGTATTATAAAACAAACCTTACCCCTTTTAGTGTATACTCGCGCATAGTGCCGTCGGCGAGCGTCAGATGCAGGCGCCCGTCAGCCGAAACGTGGTCGATGCGGGCGCTGAACTGTTCGCCCGTAGCGGTGTCTTCGTAGGCGTGCATGCCCTCGCGGCGATACAATGCGGCATGGTATTGGCTGACGATGGCGTCGGCATGTCCGCTTACGGCAAGCGAGTAGAAGTGGTCGAAGTGCTGCACTATCTCGTCGAGCAGCTGTACTGTAGGAGTCTCTACACCTATTATATTATATAGCGACACCGGATTGGGCGCGTCGCTGTGAAACTCCCGTTGGTTTACGTTCAGTCCGATGCCGTATATGCAGCGTGCCAGTGTGCGCCCTTTTACCGAAGTCTCTATCAGAGTGCCGCTTATCTTGCGGTCGTGCCAGTAGATGTCGTTGGGCCATTTCAGACTGATGCCGTCGGTGTATTTGTCGAGGGCAGCCTTGACAGCGAGCGCTCCTGCCATCGACAGCACAAACTGTCGGGTAATGTCGATGCTTGTCGGGCATACCAGAATAGAGAACAGCAGGTTCTTGCCTGCCTCGCTCTCCCATTTGTTGCTGCCCTGACCGCGTCCGGCAGTCTGCCAGTCGGCGTACACCACGGTCATGCAGTCGTCTTGGGGCGACGGCAGTGCGCGTAGATAGTCGTTGGTTGAGGCTGTCTGTGCGAGATGTATTATTTTATGTTGCATCATTTACGTTTTCGTATAAAATCAATTAATTTTGCATCTGCAATCAATCCAAACATAACTATTATGGACGAAAAACAGAAGCAACAGGCTGCCGACGAGCAGTTCATGCGCCGTGCTCTTGATGAGGCTATGGCGGCTCGCGACGCTGGCGAGATACCCGTTGGGGCAGTAGTAGTGGCTGGCGGCCGCATCATAGCGCGTGCCCACAACCTCACCGAGACCCTTGGCGACGTCACGGCGCATGCCGAGATGCAGGCCATCACGTCGGCTGCCAATCAGTTGGGCGGCAAATACCTCACCGACTGCACCCTATACGTCACCCTCGAACCCTGCATCATGTGTGCCGGAGCGATAGGGTGGGCGCAGATAAGGCGTGTAGTGTATGGCGCAAGCGACGACAAGCGCGGCTACTCCATGTTTGCACCAAAAGCGCTTCACCCCAAATGTACAGTCACTACGGGCATTCTCGAAGACGAATGCAGAGAGTTGATGACGCAGTTCTTCAAGAGCAGAAGGTGAAAGGAGCGGAGCTCCAGTTGAAAGTTGAGAGTTGAAAGTTGAGAGTTTCTTTAGTTGAGAGTTGAAAGTTGAGAATTCAAAGTTATGATTACCGATGAATTAGTATCGAGGAAAATATAAGTGGTAAAGCATATCATAACTCTCAACTTTCAACTCTCAATTCTCAACTAAAGAAACTCTCAATTCTCAACTTTCAATTTTCAATTTATTTCACTGCCTCCACAGTATAACCTTCAGCCTTCAGCAGCTCGATGATGCCTCGTTCGCCCGGCAGATGTCCAGCGCCAACGACAAACAGCGTGGGCTTTTCCGTCATGATGGCAGGCATACGCTTTGCCCAGTCGGCATTGCGGCGGTATAACAGCTGGTCCATCTCGTCGGGAGTGGCATCGCAGGCGGCGTCAAACTTCTCGTTCATTATGTCGAGCAGCGTCTTGACGTCCTGCGCATAATAAGCCTTAGCCATACGCTCGGTAAGAGAGGCGTAGTAGTCGGTGTGGTTGAGGAAGCAGTCGAGCTGAGCCACCTGGCGCTCAAGCGAAGCACCGAACAGTACGCCCATCTGAAATTCCATAGTCTCCAGACCGCCTACAGGCTCGTTGTTGTTCTTTGCCTGTACCTGGAAGTACTGGTCGATGGTGTTGGTAGGGTCGAATTCGCCCATGTGTGCCGCCATATACTGCAACACATCCAACTGCGTAAGGAGTGCGGCAGGCGAGAGGCGTCCCATCTGAGCGCCCACTACCGGGTTGTTCAGGTCAACCCCCATATACTGCTTCAGCAGCGTGTTGAGCTTCTTGTACTGGTCGGCGTTGAGCACAGTCTGCAGCGTCTTGCCCTCAGGCAGCATCATGTGTGCCTGCATGGCACGCAGCGAGTCGGGATTGGTCATGTCGTCCCATTTCAGTTCGCCGTACACCTGGTCGGTGTTGTCGAGAGCAGTATGTATTCCAGCCACTTTTTCTACAAACGGCGTATTGGCAATATGGAAAGTACCGAATACATACGAGGGCTTTTTCAGGTCTTTGCCCGATATGCTATACAGCAGTTGGGCGTTGGCTGTCAGGGCGCATACAAGCGCCAACAGAATGATAGAAAACACTTTTTTCATATTATTTATTGTTAAATGATAAGTTACTTGTTGCAATAATTGCGTGAATTTAGCCTTTTTATTTGATATTTTGCGTACATTTGCAAATCTAAGAGTCTTATTTTGGGTATACGCCCGATTTTATTAACGTAAATAACAGAGAAATATTTTCAAAAAACAGAGAAATATTTTCAAAAACAACCTATAAAAAAATGAACAATCTCAACCAAATCATCAGCCACTTTAGCATCACTGGCACTGTGGCAGACGTTAAGCCATTAGGCAACGGACTTATCAACGACACCTACAAAATCACCACAGCCGAGGCCGATGCACCCGACTATGTGCTTCAGCGTATCAACGATTCGATATTCACCGATGTCGACTTGTTGCAGCACAACATCGAGGAGGTTACCACACATATCCGTGAGCTGCTCGTAAAGGAGGGCGCTGACGACATCGACCGTCGCGTGCTCACATTCATCAAGGCCGACAGCGGCAAGACATACATCAAGGACGAGGAAGGCAAGTTCTGGCGTATCTCGATGTTCATTCCCGACGCTGTGACAGTAGACGCTGTCAATCCCGAGTCGTCATACCATGCTGGCAAGGCATTCGGCAAGTTTGAGTCGCAGGTAGCCGACATCACCGACCGTCTGGGTGAGACCATCCCCAACTTCCACAACATGGAGCTGCGTCGCGACCAGCTGCGTCAGGCTGTCAAGGAAGACCGTGCCGGACGTGCAGCAGGCGTCAAGGACTTCATCGACGAAATCGAGAAGTATATGGACGAGATGTGTCTTGGCGAGCGCCTCTTCCGCGAGGGCAAGCTCCAGAAGCATGTATGCCACTGCGACACCAAGGTCAACAACATGATGTTCGACAAGCAGGGCCGCGTACTTTGTGTCATCGATCTCGACACCGTGATGCCTTCATTGTTCGTGAGCGACTACGGCGACTTCCTGCGCACAGCAGCCAACACCATCGCCGAGGACTCGCCCGAGTTCGACAAGATCGACTTCCGTATGGACATCTTCGAGGCTTTCACACGCGGATACGTTGAGTCGGCTTCAAGCTTCCTCACTCCGCTCGAAATCTCATTGCTGCCCTACGCTGCCGAACTGTTCCCATACATGCAGGCAGTACGCTTCCTCTGGGACTACCTCAACGGCGACCACTACTGGAAGTGCTCTTATCCCGAGCACAACCTCACACGTGCCCGCAACCAGTGGCACCTCTTCCTCAAGGCTCGTGAGCACGAGGCTGAGATGAAGAAGTTTATCGAGGAGCTGTAATACAATATTTGCATTTCTAACCGCTCAAAACTGCGAGTTGAACGCACAAGGAAATCTTTGATGCGAAATTCGTGAGTTTTGAGCGGTTAGTGATATGTTGCTGATACATAATGGGTTGCGACGGATTTGGTCCAAATGCGCAATCGTCACAACTCACAAAAAGCTTCATTTTTTTGCAAAAGGAGTCCTTTTGCCCTACAACTGTAGTCGTTTTGCTCTCCAACTGTAGCCCTTTTGCCTTGCAAAAGTAGTCCATTTGCTCGGCAAAGAAGCCCCGAATCAATAAAAACATGAACTATTGACGTTGTAAAACTACAGAAAACGCCATCGCAAATCTCTATAATCGATTTTTATTTTGTAACACTTTTTTACTGCCTGTACAATATTTGCATAATTAACAGGAAGGAGCGCTGTACCAACTATAAAGTACTTTATTATAATCGTATGGTTGTCTATTATTGTCTCTATTGTCGTCAATAAAAAAAGTAATGCAGTTTTCGGTTGAATGCTTGTGCAACTTTTTATACTCTTTGTGCGTCAAACAATCATAGAGATATAAAAATTGAAAACAAAACAACAACGAATTATGATATTCTCAACAACTCCTACCCTTGAAGGGCATCCCATCCGTGAGTATCGCGGAGTGGTGACGGGCGAGACAATAGTCGGCGCCAATGTGTTTAAGGACTTTATGGCTGGCATACGTGATTTCTTCGGCGGTCGCAGTGGCACCTACGAGAAGGTGCTGCGTGAAGCCAAGGATTCTGCAATGCGCGAAATGGCGGAGCGTGCCGAACGAATGGGATGCAACGCCATTGTGGGCATCGACCTCGACTATGAGACAGTAGGCGAGAGCGGCTCGATGCTTATGGTGACGTGCAGCGGTACGGCTGTTGTTATTTAACGTGAGTTCGACGAATTAGAATAACGTTAATTGTCTATCTACTGCCCTTTGAACTGCAATTGTTGGTTTCTTAGGAAAGAAACAATAAGCAGCCAAAGATCCAAGAGTGTTGACAATGAAGTTATCGAATGATCTGTGCCTGGAATGTTCCACTTGTGCAATATTCTTAAGTTCGTCGTTAATGGTCTCTATGATCGCCCTCTTTCTAAGCAAGAGCCTGTCTGATATTTTCATGATAGAACCCTTCATGTTGCTTTTTAGTTTCGTGATGAGTTGTATTCCATCAACGAAAAGTCGATTGAACAGGTTCTTGCTTATATATCCTTTATCTCCTACAAGCTTGCCGTATATGAAATCCACAAACGCTTTGTATTCTAATGGTTTACGGTCGTCAATATCGCCAGGAGTTATCATGAAGTTAAGCAATTCTCCCTTTTCATTACATATAAGGTGGAGCTTAAAGCTGAAAAACCATCCCATAGAACATTTGCCTCTTTGTGCGATGCCTTTAAATGTCTTGTGAATATTGATTCTTTGGGTTCTACATACACGAAGAGGTGTGCTGTCTACGAAACTAATACCGGTACATTTTCCCATTTGGGCATCAAAAACTTTGCAGAAGTCATCCGCAATACAAAAAATTTCAGTAACTTTGTCTTCGGTGATTATAGCGATTATTGTTTGTAAACTTT
>OKRS01000933.1_pt1 | contig 20738 bp, 17 predicted proteins | sample 1601191 | NCBI WGS metagenome assembly OKRS01 (sample SAMEA3541509, study PRJEB24748) | human gut metagenome | biome: human gut; feature: human-associated habitat; material: faeces | place: China | collected 2012
AGAGAACTATCACGGGGTGCTGAGTGATTCAGCTGAGATTATACCCATAGAACCTGATGCGGATAATGCTGCCGAAGGGAAAATGATATAACTTCATTATTTGCTAAAGCCCCTACTTCCTGTTTGGCATCGCCAAGACACACGGAATTAGGGGCTTTATCTGTTTTCCGACAACAACAGAAAGCATCAAATCCACAAAGCGCCCAAAGTGAGGTTGTCATATTTGTCTAACAACCTATTCAAGGGGAATTATGAAAATTAGAATCAACAACAAGGAAACCGATGTACAGGCTAAATCTCTTCTTGATTTGGCTAAAGAGCTGTCGCTGCCCGAAAGAGGAGTGGCTGTAGCCGTTAACAACCGCATGATACCGCGCACCGACTGGCAACAGACCACGCTGAAAGACGATGACAACATTGTCATCATCAAAGCCGTATGCGGAGGATAGCATATATAATAAGGTATAGAGAACTAATTAAACCAATATTTAATAACATATAAAGAAACTATGGAGAAACTTGTCATTGCAGGACGTGAATTCAACTCACGCCTGTTTTTAGGTACAGGAAAATTCAACAACAACAACTTGATGGCTGAAGCTATCAAGGCTTCGGAAACGGAAATGGTGACTGTAGCCATGAAACGCATCGAGCTTAACGACGAGCATGACGACCTGCTGTCGCACATCGTGCAGAACCCAAACATCCAACTGCTGCCTAACACCAGCGGAGTACGCAACGCCGAAGAGGCTATCTTCGCAGCACAGATGTCAAGAGAGGCTTTCGGCACCAACTGGCTGAAGCTGGAGATTCACCCCGACCCACGCTATCTGCTGCCAGACTCCGTGGAGACTCTGAAGGCAACGGAAGAGCTGGTGAAGCAGGGATTCGTGGTATTGCCTTACTGCCAGGCTGACCCAACGCTCTGTAAACATCTCGAAGAAGCTGGAGCGGCTACCGTAATGCCTCTGGCAGCTCCTATCGGAACGAACAAAGGACTGAGGATGAAGGACTTCCTGCAGATTATCATCGAGCAATCTACAGTACCCGTAGTGGTTGACGCCGGAATAGGAGCACCAAGCCATGCCGCCGAAGCAATGGAGATGGGCGCCGACGCTTGCCTTGTAAATACCGCTATCGCCGTGGCAGGAAACCCTGTGGAAATGGCTACAGCATTCAAAGAGGCTGTCGTATGCGGCAGACGCGCTTATGAGGCTGGCCTCGGAGCCATCAGCGACTGTGCTGAGGCAAGCTCTCCCCTTACAGCCTTCCTCAACGAATAATATAAATAACTTATCAGCAACCAATTTTAACGACATATCATAATTATGCCACAAGACAATAAAGCCTACGCCAAGAGAGAAAAGGCGTATATGCAGGGCAAGCTCTTCCCTGAAATCAAAGTAGGAATGACTAAGGTTAACCTCACTCCCACCGTAATTCGCGACGAGAAGGGACTGCCACACATGACTCCTAACGAGCCGGTTTATATCTACGACACAAGCGGTCCGTACAGCGACCCGAACATTGAGATTGACCTCAAGAAAGGTTTGCCACGCATACGCCAGCAATGGATCCTGGACCGCAACGATACGGAACAGCTTGCTGAGATAACAAGCGAATACGGAAAGCAGAGACTTGCCGACCACTCGCTCGACAAGCTGCGCTTTGAGCATATACAGTTGCCAAGACGCGCAAAGGCTGGCAAACACATCACGCAGATGGCTTACGCCAAGGCTGGCATCGTAACGCCCGAGATGGAGTATGTTGCCATCCGCGAAAACATGAACTGCGAGGAACTGGGCATCAAGACCCACATCACTCCGGAATATGTGCGCGACGAGATTGCACGCGGACGTGCCGTGCTACCTGCCAACATCAACCATCCGGAAAGCGAACCGATGATTATCGGAAGGAACTTCCTCGTCAAGATAAACACCAACATCGGCAACTCTGCCACTACTTCGAGCATCGAAGAAGAGGTAGACAAGGCTATGTGGTCGTGCAAATGGGGAGGCGACACACTTATGGACCTCTCTACCGGCGATAATATCCACGAAACACGAGAGTGGATCGTACGCAACTGTCCGGTGCCTGTAGGCACAGTACCTATCTATCAGGCCCTGGAAAAGGTCAACGGCAAGGTGGAAGACCTCAACTGGAAGGTTTATCGCGACACGCTTATCGAACAATGTGAGCAGGGAGTTGACTACTTCACTATCCATGCCGGAATAAGAAGACACAACGTACACTTGGCAGACAAGCGCCTGTGCGGCATCGTAAGCCGCGGCGGAAGCATCATGAGCAAATGGTGTCTCCTCCACGACCAGGAGAGCTTCCTCTATGAGCACTTTGATGACATCTGCGACATCGTGGCTCAATATGACGTCGCTCTGTCGCTTGGCGACGGTCTGCGCCCAGGATGTATTGCCGATGCTAACGACGAAGCACAGTTTGCCGAACTCGACACTATGGGCGAACTCGTACTGCGTGCATGGGACAAGAACGTGCAGGCATTCATCGAGGGACCGGGACATGTGCCTTTGCACAAGATTAAGGAGAACATGGAACGACAGCTTGACCATTGCCACGAGGCACCGTTCTACACACTCGGTCCGCTCGTAACAGACATCGCTCCCGGCTACGACCATATCACATCTGCCATCGGAGGCACACAGATTGCATGGCTCGGCACGGCTATGCTCTGCTATGTCACACCGAAGGAGCATATAGCATTGCCCAACAAGGAGGATGTGCGCACAGGTGTCGTTACATACAAGATTGCTGCTCATGCGGCTGACCTGGCAAAAGGGCATCCTGGAGCTATGGTGCGCGACAACGCTCTGTCGAAAGCACGCTTCGAGTTCCGCTGGAGAGACCAGTTCCACCTCTCGCTCGACCCGGAGCTGGCACTTCAATACTTCGAGGAAGCAGGACATACAGACGGGGAATACTGCACGATGTGTGGTCCGAACTTCTGTGCTGCCAAGCTTACACACGACTTAAGAAAATTAAAATAAATATCAAATGGCAGAAAGATACAATCGCCAGATTATGATTCCGGAAATCGGCGAGGAAGGTCAACAGAAGATACGCAAGGCTAAAGTCCTGCTGATTGGTGTGGGCGGACTGGGCTCACCTATCGCCACATACCTTACGGGAGCTGGCATCGGCAAACTGGGAATTGTCGACGACGACGTGGTTGACATTACAAACCTCCACCGCCAAGTGCTCTATTCGGAAGAGCAGACAGGACAAAAGAAAGCGGAATGTGCAAAGCAAAGACTCCAGAAGCTTAATGGCGAAGTGGAGATTGAGGCTTACCCTTTCCGTCTGACAGAAGAAAATGCCGAAAAAATGATACAAGGCTACGACATCGTTGTTGACGGAATGGACAACTTTGCCACACGCTACATCGTGAGCGATGTTTGCGAACGGCAAAACAAGCCATACGTGTATGGTGCCATCCGAGCAATGGAAGGTCAAGTAGCCGTATTGTGTAAAGGAGAACGCACCTACCGCTCAATATTCCCCGACGAGCAAGAAATGCAACAGATGCCACACCCGGGCAAAGCCGTGTTGGGCACCACACCTGCCATAGTAGGCAGCGTTCAGGCATGTCAGGTATTGATGCTTGCTGCTGAATTCGGCTCGCCGCTGATTGACAAGCTTTGGACAATAAACCTCAGCACAATGGATAGTATGGTGATTGACTTGTAAAAAAGAATAAGGAAATATGTTTTCAGATGAATTAAGCAAAATTAGTTGGGAAGAGACCACCGAGCGGATAGCCAGCATGACCTCTACCGATGTGCGCCGCGCACTTGGCAAAAGCCATTGCGACGTTAACGACTTCATGGCGCTGCTCTCACCAGCAGCAGAACCATATCTGGAGGAGATGGCACGTCTGTCACGCCGATACACAGAAGAACGCTTCGGCAAGACTATGTCGATGTTCATACCTCTTTATATAACAAACGCCTGTTCAAACTCATGCGTATACTGCGGCTTCCACCGCGAGAACCCCATGGCACGAACCATTCTCACTCCAGAACAGATTGAGAATGAGTATAAGGCAATAAAGGAACTGGCACCGTTCGAGAACATACTTCTCGTAACGGGAGAGAACCCTGCAAAGGCTGGCATACCATATCTTGCCAAAGCGATAGACATTGCCAAAAAGTATTTCTCAAACATCAAGATTGAGGTGATGCCTCTCTCTACAGAGGACTACAGCACTCTTGTCGGACATGGATTGAACGGCGTGATATGTTTCCAGGAGACCTACCACCGAGAGAACTACAAGCTCTATCACCCAAGGGGAATGAAGAGCCGTTTCGAATGGCGTTGCAACGGCTTCGACCGAATGGGACAGGCTGGCGTTCACTCCATCGGAATGGGAGTATTGATAGGACTCGAAAAGGAATGGCGTACCGACGTGGTTATGATGGCATACCATCTGAGGTATTTGCAGAAGCACTATTGGCGCACGAAATACAGCGTAAACTTCCCTCGTATGCGACCGGCACAGAACGAAGGCTTCCAGCCTAACTGCTATATGACCGACCGCCAGCTGGCACAAGCCACATTCGCCATGCGCATCTTCGACCACGACGTTGACATTTCATATTCAACCCGTGAACCGGCTTTCATCCGAGACAACATGGCTACGCTCGGCGTAACCACCATGTCTGCCGAATCGAAGGTGAACCCCGGCGGCTACCATACTTATCCTCAGGCTCTTGAGCAGTTCAGCGTTAGCGACGAACGCACGGCAAAGGTCATCGACAAGCGACTGCGCGAACTGGGACGCGAACCTGTATGGAAAGACTGGGACGCATCATTCGACCTCTTCAATCCGTTGAAGAAGAATGCATAAGACAGAAAATGACAATAAAACAAAAAGACAGGAGAAACATAAAGGAAAATGCTTTCTCCTGTCTTTTTCATAATACAACCGAAGAAATCTGATTAACCAACATTAACTAACATGTTTTCTTCATGTCAGCCTCAACACTTAACTTTGTAACAAGAAACATAATGACAACAAACAAATTATCATGACTATGACAACAAATGAAACTATAAAATGTCTTATGACACGCCGTAGTGTGCGCAGCTTTGACCCGGAACGCATCCCAAGTGATGAACTTATCAAAGAGGTTGTAACGGCCGGCGAGTATGCTCCTACCGGCAGGGGGATGCAGTCGCCACGAATAGTGGTAATTACCAACAAGGCCGTGCGCGACCGTCTGTCCAAACTCAACGCCGAAGTAATGGGCACCACTTCCGACCCTTTCTACGGAGCACCCGTCATCCTGCTCGTGCTTGCCGACAAGGAGCGCCCCACATATCTTTACGACGGCTCTCTCGTGATGGGCAATCTGATGAACGCCGCCCATACTCTCGGACTTGGCAGCTGCTGGATTCATCGCGCAAAAGAGATTTTCTCTTCCGCCGAAGGCAAGGCGATGCTCAAGGAATGGGGAATAGAAGGCGACTACGAAGGCATCGGTCACGTTGCCCTTGGCTATGCGCAGAACGAACCGGCAGAGGCGAAGCCGCGCAAGGAGGATTATGCTGTGTGGGTGAGATAGGCGGGAACCCATAATCGGCAAGAAAGCCGATGGACGGATGAAATCCGAGAGAAACATCCGTTTTATTTGCCGCTTCAACGGATTATTCGTATATTTGCGACGTAACAAGCCAAAAAACATGGAAGAATCAAAGCTCACAGAAGGTCAGATCAGATTCATGACAAACTGCCGCATAAAAGATATTACATCATATCTTATGCAAGACTTCAAGTATTCGCTCGAAGAAGCACTCGACTGTATCTACAACTCAAGCCTATACGAAAAGCTGATAGATACAGCTACAGGACTTTACTATCAAAGTTCGGCATACAACTATGAACTCTTGAAGAATGAAATAAGATTTGGGAAACTTGGATGATTATGGGAAATGACAACAAAATTACATATATAATATATTGACGAGCTCGTAAGGCAACTGACATACAGAAAACTCAACCGGCAATATTTCTTTGGTACAGAGAAAGCTATAAACCTACTTTCAAAGCCGACAAGCACAAGACCATAGTCCAAGCTTTAGCCATAGAACTCGACGACCAAGGCAAGGGGTTGTTCGACAGGAAAGTAAGGGCGTAAGGGTAAGAATATAAAAAAAATATTTATCTAAAAAAACTCTCTCCCTACAAGAGGAAGAGGAGTTGATATGGTTATTTGTTTCCCTTTGCCCTGTTATGTGTTCTGCAGAGCATTTGGCAGTTGCTTTCATCTGTAGCTCCTCCATTGCTCCATGCCTGAACGTGGTCGGCATCCATTTCTGCAAGTCTCCAGATCTTTTCTTTGTTTGCGTCATGACCGATAGCACACAAGGGACAGTTACTAATATGCTTTTCCCGGGCCTCGGCAGTCTGCCGGTTATAGACCCTACGCTTAATGTTGTCGTCGAAGACACGAACATTGAGAAGCCTTGTGTCCGTGCAACCGCCAAGTACATACTCGAAGATATTCTTCTTGTCGCCGACACACGGGTCGTCATACAGTTCCTTTACCTTCTCTGACACTTCAACATGGTTATACGGCGTAGTATGGAATCTTTCGTACAATTCTCCCCAGTTCAATCCTCTCATCTTAGGATAGACTTCATCAAAGGTCTGCTCAATCCAGGATATAACATCATTGAAGTACAGCTTCAGTTCGTTGATATCAGCATCACGGCGATGCTCCTGCATATATTCCTTGATATTTCCATGGCTCACCCAGTTTAGGGCTTCCTGCAGGAACTCCTGTCTGTTGGCAGAACCGGATATATAGCATCCCCATTTCTGCACGCGGGCATCTTCCTTATTACTGAATTCCTTGCGGGCTGCGCTGACAAACGGTCCGGAATAGACGGCATTCAGCTTCTCCTGGTCGTTGAGGCGTATGCCGCCGATATTGATGATTTCAAACCATTCCTTGATTTCCGCTTCCGTACCTTCGCAGATATAAGCCAGGAGTTTTGTATTTTCTATCAGCTCTTTGTCTTCCTCATTAAGGGCATCAAACTTATATGGTATGTCGCCTTTCATAATGGAGAACTTGCCGATCAAATATCTGCCAAGACTCGTTATGCGCTGCTGTCCGTCGAGAACCTCCAGCCGTCCGTCCGGCAGCTTGTTGAAATACAACAGTCCCAACGGGTACTTATGCAAGACGGAGTTTATTACCGCAGCCTCCGCCCTACTGTTATTCTCGCTATACAGATAGTTGCGCTGGTATTCCGGCTGTATCGTCAGCTTGCCAGCCAAACCATACAAGCCTTTGCAGTCGATGTCGCTGTAAGTGAATCCTTCACACAGCTCCTTCACAGTATATGTTTGTAATTCTGCTTCCATAGTGTTATTGTTTTTTGCGGATTAGGATACGGGCATATGTCTGTATATAACAGCCTCCATCAACCATATAATAAACGTCCCCGTCCAAAGGTTTGTCTAATTTTATAACAGGTCCATCATTTAGTTTTGTAACAACAGCCTTTGTGCCATTTTTGTTTACTTGTATTTGCTTTGGATAAGTTTTATTTGCCATTCCAAACCAGGTTTTTGTTATGCCAACAATTTCAAATTGCTCAGGACAATATTTAGCTAAAAAAGATATTGGTACACCCATCATATCATTACAATCTTTAGGAATAGCATCAGTAAATGGTACTTCTATTGCATCATAGTTGTCGTAACGTTTATAGCCAACACTCTTTATTTCCTTATGTCTGCTATACTTTATATTGTCAGCCTTTGTCATAAGTTTTAAAGGAACATGTCTATGACCATGATCTATATTGGTAAACCAGCAACAATTACGGAATTTTACAAGACCAGAGTCTTTATTGTATACTCCGTTGGCATAATCACGACTTTCTGGCGATCTAAAGAAAGCATTTCCACCGCTGAACCCTTTACCTATCCACATCCTATTGTCCTTTATCAAGGGAAAAACCTCTTTGTATGTAATTGCATTCATATTGCCAATAATAATGAATTGCTTTTTAGCTTCAACTATCCATGCAAGGAATTCCCTGAAAAGCGAAAACGGAGGATTCGTAATAATTATATCAGCCTCATCCCTCAGCTTTTTCACTTCTTCGCTTCTGAAATCCCCGTCACCATCAAGATAATCCCATTGCAAATCATCTATATTTACTATGCCGTCTCCTGTTGTATCATCAGTAAGGACAAAAAATTTTCCATGTGTCTTGGTCTTGTCCTTATCAAATTTTGGCGATTGCGTTTCAAAAAGCGATAACTGAAAACCTGCCTTGTAACTTTTGCTTTCCAATGCATAGCTTGTAGAAATAAGTTTCTTCAGCCCGAGGCTCTCAAAGTTCTGCGCAAAATACTTCGTGAAGTTACTCCATTCCGGATCGTCACAAGGAAGCAATACCGTTTTACCACGAAACACATCCGGATTATAATCAAGATATGCCTCCATCTCTGACTCTATATCATAGAATTGGGTATAAAATTCATCTTGTTTTGCCGTCTTAGCATCTGATAATGTACTATTTGCCATAAGTTTTGATTGATAGTTGTTTTTGCACCCAACTATCAATCCGCTAAGACGCAACAAGATACGACAAGACATAAAAAAAGCGTGATGCCTCTTATCGCGTTTAGCACGGGGCGGCGTCGGATGGAGCCCCGGGTTCCTCTAAGAATGCACCACGCTCTATGGCGTGTGCATCGCTGTTTGAGGAACAAGAGGTCACTATACGAGCCACCTGTCACATATTATTTCCGTGCTTGTTATTCCATATAGAGTTTCCGACGCTCTTGGCTAAACGCGAAATAATAGCGAATGCTTTGTTTTTACCACAATGTCTGGATATTTCTCTCCGTAAGAAAAGAAATCCATCGCAAAGTTACAAAATTACATCGAAAGAATTATACTTATGCAAGAAAATATTTTCCATCCATACGCATAAATGTTATCTTTAGCCTAAGACTGGCTGTATCTCAACAATACAAAATCAAGCAAGCTTGTTTTGTATTGTGTTCGATTTGCACTACCTTTGCAGAAAAAGAATTGAAATGAGATATATAACTACTCTTACTATAGCAGGTTCCGACAGTTGTGGCGGAGCCGGCATACAGGCGGATATCAAGACGATGACGGCACTCGGCGTTTATGCCGCCTCGGTCATAACTGCTGTAACATTGCAGAATACTCAGTGCGTATATGGCGTTGAACCTGTTAGCGCACAAGCGGTGGAAGGACAGATATGTGCGGTAATGGACGATGTCGTTGTGGATGCCGTTAAGGTGGGAATGCTTGGTGATGCAAGTGTTATGAGAACCGTTGCCCGGTGTCTCAGAAAGTATAAGCCCAACAACATAGTGGTTGACCCGGTTATGATTTCTACAAGCGGACATGCTCTTATGGAAAAGGAGGCTGTGAGGGCGTTTGTGGATGAAATGCTCCCTCTTGCGACATTGCTTACGCCTAATATCCCAGAGGCGGAATGTATGTCGGGCATAAAGATAGGCTCTGCCGACGATATGGACCAGGCTGCCATGGCAATCTGCGGGCTTGGCTGTAAGGCGGTACTGATAAAGGGCGGACACCTCGAGGGTAGCGAGAAAGTGGACAAACTATATGTCGGCGGTAAGTTGGTAGCCTCGTTCTGTAATGTATCGGTGGAAACCAGGAATACGCATGGCACAGGATGCACACTCTCTTCGGCAATAGCCTCATTCCTTGCACGTGGAGAGGTGATGGTTGATGCTGTATGCCATGCCGTGGAATATCTGCATGGGGCAATAGAAGAAGGAAAGGATATGGAGCAAGGCAAGGGCCACGGACCGGTTTGCCACAGCCCTCTGTTCCGGTGTGCCGATGATACCCATCCTACGAAGCGGCTCGAAGGAATGTCCTTGCAGTTCATAAGCCATTATAATGACAGCTATACGTATGCCGATGGAATAGAACAGGCTCTGAAGGGCGGATGCCGTTGGGTGCAGCTCAGAATGAAAGATGCTACAGATGAGGAGTTTATGGCAGAGGCAAGAAGGGTGAAGAAGCTGTGCACCAGGTATGGAGCCGTATTCATTATTGATGACAAGGTAGGTCTTGTAAAGGCGACAGGTGCCGACGGCGTGCATCTTGGAAAGAATGATATGCCTGTTGATGAGGCTCGCAAGCTTCTTGGAGCGGAATATATAATAGGTGGAACGGCAAACACGATGGACGATGTTGAACGGCTTTACAGGGCTGGGGCGGATTATATAGGATGTGGCCCATTCCGTTTTACCACTACAAAGAAGAATCTCTCTCCTGTACTTGGTCTTGATGGCTACAGGGATATTGTCAACAATATGCGCCAAAAGGGAATATCTCTGCCATTGGTGGCAATAGGTGGAATATTGCCATCTGATGTTCGTGATATAATGAATACGGGAGTTAGTGGCATAGCCGTGAGTGGGGCTGTGCTTAATGCTGCTGAGCCTGTTGGGGAGATGGAAAGATTCTGTGGTCTCATTAAAAGCAACATACAATGAAATGGATAGTCATTACCCAACCGGATTTTATTCCGGGGGAAGCTCTTTTTATTGACAGACTTTTTAGTCATGGCTTAGACCTGCTTCATTTGCGGAAACCGGAGTCTGACATAAGGGATTGTAAGAGACTGTTGGATGATATAAGTCCGGAATGGTTGCCGAAGATTGTGGTTCATGATCATTTCGAACTGTGTAGCGAGTACGGTCTTGGAGGAGTACATCTCAACGGTAGGAACCCTATGCCTCCGCAGGGACATAAGGTCACGCTGTCCCGTTCTTGCCACAGTCTGGAGGAAATAGATACATACATGACCTGTTGCGACTATCTTACACTAAGTCCGATATTCAACAGCGTCTCTAAACAGGGATATATGGCTGCATTCACAGCAGACCAGCTTCTTGCAGCTAAGAGCAAAGGGCTGATAAATCAGAAGGTAGTAGCGTTGGGAGGAGTCACTTTGCAGAATATCCCGCAAGTGAAGGACTTCGGGTTTGGTGGCGTTGCTGTTCTCGGCGATGTATGGCAGAGGGTAGGCGACGCTGATGTTGACGATTATCTTGATTCTTTACGTATGGCTTTATAAATATGACACAGTTGCTGATTGTATATATTGTTCTGTTTCTTTCTGTATCTTATATCGGATACAGAATATGGCTGTCTATATCCAGACGTGGCAAAGATTCATCTTGTGCCTCTTGTTCGGGATGCCCGTTGGCGCAGTATAAGAAATGTGGTAATAAGGCACATTATAGCGGAAAGAAAGTGGGAGGAAAGAAAAAATTGAAGCATAAAAATAAAGAATATTAAATTTATATGTAGAAAAATTTGGTGGATAAAAAAAATATCACTACCTTTGCACTCGCAATTAAGCAATGGTACCTTGGCCGATCGGTTAGGTAACGGTCTGCAAAACCGTGTAGAGCAGTTCGACTCTGCTAGGTACCTCCAAGTGAGACAGGTCTTAAACGATAAGTTTAAGACCTTTTTTGTTGCTTGCAGGTGCATGTTGCTGTAAGCAGAAGTAAAGCTGTTTCATATTCCTTCTATTTTATTTGATGTTGCATATTTGATATAAAAAAAAAGACGATTCCACAAAGAATCGTCCTTTCTGTTATTTCCTTATTAAGTTGTTTTGTCTTTCGAGCGGTAAGCGAGGCTCGAACTCGTGACCCCCAGCTTGGGAAGCTAGTGCTCTACCAACTGAGCTATTACCGCTTTGTGTAATACTCAATAGCTGTATTACCTTATGAGCCGATACCGGGACTCGAACCCGGGACCTACGCATTACGAATGCGTTGCTCTACCAACTGAGCCATATCGGCAGGGATTATTCGGCATACAAGCCTATTCCGTAAAAATGCTGTGCAAAGGTAATACATATTTTTGTATATGCAAAATCTTTTTGTTCTTATTTTAAATCCTCAAGGGTTTTCTTGAGAAATTGTCCTGTTATGCTTGTCTTGTCAGCGGCAACCTCTTCCGGTGTGCCGCAGCAAACCAGTTGTCCTCCGTTGTTTCCTCCGTCGGGTCCGAGGTCTATCACATAGTCGGCATATTTGATTACGTCCATATTATGCTCAATCACGATAATGCTGTGTCCACGTTTGATAAGAGAGTCGAAGGCTTGCAGGAGCTTGTTTATATCGTGGAAATGCAGACCTGTTGTCGGTTCGTCAAAGATGAATAGGGTAGGGTCTATCTTTTCCTGTCCGATATAGTATGCCAGTTTCACTCTTTGGTTTTCTCCACCGGAGAGTGTTGAGGAGCTTTGTCCGAGTTTTATATATCCCAGTCCTACGCTTTTAAGAGGTTGCAGACGTTTTACTATCTCATTTTGATTGTTTGTTTCAAAGAAGTCAATAGCTTCGTTGACGGTCATATTCAGTATGTCGTCGATATTCTTGCCGGCAAAGCGTACCTCAAGGATTTCGCGCTTGAAGCGTTTTCCGTGGCAGGCTTCGCATTCAAGTTCCAGGTCAGCCATAAACTGCATTTCCACAGTTATCACTCCTGTGCCCTTACATTCCTCGCATCTTCCGCCCTCAGCGTTGAAAGAGAAATACTTTGTCGTGAATCCCATCTGCTGTGCAAGAGGCTGGTCGGCAAAGAGCTGTCTTATGGCATCATAGGCCTTTACGTAGGTCACGGGGTTGGAGCGTGTGCTCTTTCCTATAGGGTTCTGGTCAACCATCTCTACATGCTTTACGGCTTTTATGTCTCCCGAAATAGAAGAATACTCTCCAGGAAGGTCTGCCACCTCATCAAGTTGTCTTTTTAGTGCAGGATATAGTATGCCTTTTACGAGCGAAGACTTTCCGGAACCGCTGACACCCGTAACGACGGTCATCGTATTCAACGGGAACTTCACGTCGATGCCTTTCAGATTGTTCATCCTTGCACCCTTGATTTCTATATACATGTTCCATTTGCGGCGCGAGCTTGGAGTTTGTATTTTCTCCTTGCCGAGCAGATACTTTACGGTGTAGCTGTCGGGAAACTCCTTTAATGTGTCTTCTGTTATTTCAGAAGGGTTTCCTGTGAATACCACCTTACCTCCTAGTCGTCCGGCATCAGGACCAATGTCTATGAGGTAGTCGGCGGAGCGTATTACATCCTCGTCGTGCTCAACCACGATAACAGTGTTGCCGAGAGATTGCAGTTCCTTCAGCACATGGATAAGCTTGAACGTGTCGCGGCTGTGCAGTCCGATGCTTGGCTCGTCGAGGATATACAGGGAGCCTACCAGACTGCTGCCCAACGATGTGGTCAGGTTTATTCTCTGGCTTTCACCTCCACTCAGGGTGTTCGACTGTCTGTTTAGCGTAAGGTATCCCAGTCCTATTTCAACGAGGAAGTTGATTCTGTTTTTTATTTCCGTAAGAAGTCTTTTGCCTATAGCGGCATCGTTGTCGGTAAGCTTGAGTTCTTCAAACCATTTCTTAAGGTTTTTTACAGGCATGTCTACAAGGTCGGAAATGCTCATGCCGCCAATCTTCACATAGTTGGCTTCTTTGCGTAGCCTTCTGCCCCGGCATTCCGGACAGACGGTTCTTCCCCTGTATCTGCTTAGCATCACTCTGTATTGTATCTTGTATTGGTTCTCTTTAAGCATTCTGAAGAAAGCATCGATACACACCTGGTCGTATTTGTCTCTGTTCTTGTCGGAAGGAAGACCATGCCAAAGCCAGTCTTTGTGCTTCTGCGACAGTTTGTAGTAAGGTTGAAAGATAGGGAACTTGTCGACAGAGGCTCTGCGTATGAATTCTCTCTTCCATTCTCCCATCTTTTCTCCGTGCCAGCATTGTACGCAACCGTCGTAAACGCAGAGTGAGGAATCGGGTATTACCAGCTTCTCGTCAATGTCTATTACCATTCCGAACCCTTCACATACGGGACAGGCTCCGAGTGGGGAATGGAATGAAAACATACCATCGCTTGGCTCTTCGAACTTTATTCCGTCGGCTTCGAAGCGGGTGGAGAAGTCGTATGCTATATTAGACGGCAGCATTGCGATACGGCATGCTCCGTCGCCTTCATAGAATGCTGTTTCTATGGAGTCGGTCAGTCTTGAGAGTGTTTCGTTTGTCTCGTCCCATGAAATACGGTCTATAACTGTGTAGATTTCGTCTTCTTTGGTTTCCTCGTCGATATGTTCGAGCAGATCCTCGATGCGTTCGAAGTCTCCTTTATATAATACTCTCGTGTAGCCCTGCTGGAGCAGCATAGACAGTTGTTGCGACAATGAACGGTTCTCGTTCTTTGTTATTGGTGCAAGCACGACAAATCTTGTACCTTCAGAGAATGTCTTGATCTTATTGATGACATCCTCCACGGTATGTCTCTTCACCTCTTCTCCGCTTACGGGAGAGAAGGTTTTTCCTATTCTTGCAAACAGCAGCCGTAGATACTCATATATCTCGGTGCTTGTACCTACTGTAGAGCGGGAGTTTCTTGAAGTTACCTTTTGTTCGATAGCAATTGCGGGCGGCAGTCCTTTTATATAATCGCATTTTGGTTTGCTCATTCTTCCAAGAAACTGTCTTGCGTATGCGGAAAGACTTTCCACATAGCGGCGGTGCCCTTCGGCATATAGTGTGTCGAAGGCAAGTGATGATTTTCCAGAACCGGAAACTCCAGCAATGACGATGAATTTGTTTCGTGGAATTTCAAGTGAGATATTTTTCAGGTTGTTTACCTGTGCATTCTTTATATAAATGTAATCGCCCATTCTATTCTTTTGTTTGAAGCTACAAATTTAGTTCTATTTATTGAAAATCCAAAAGCTTTTAGGCTGAAATATTAACCCTCAATAGGTCATTAGGTCGTTTTGGGTTAAATAAAAGCCTCAAAAGGGTTATATAACAAAAGAGGGCGATCAACTGACCGCCCTCAACCAACACAAAAACTAAACTAGACTTAATTAGACAATTGAAGACTTTCACAAGCCTCTCATATTGTCGATGCAAATATACGGCAAATATTTCAATGCCGCATAATTTATCATGGAAAAATTTCCTCTTAATAGTTAAAAATTATAATTTTGTTGTGTTTTGAGCCAAAATGTCATTCAAAATGACCATTGCTGCCATTGCTTCTACTATTGGAACGGCTCTTGGAAGCACGCAAGGGTCATGTCGACCATGTGCCTTGAATGTCGTTTCCTGTCCGTTTTTGTCAACAGATTGTTGTTTCCTGAGGATTGTAGCTACCGGTTTGAATGCTATATTGAAGTATATGTCGTTACCGTTGCTTATGCCGCCTTGTATGCCACCGCTGTTGTTCGTCCTTGTCTTTATCGTTCCGTTGTCGTTGTAGAACACGTCGTTTATTTCGCTTCCATACTTTGTGGCTGCATCAAAACCGATGCCGAACTCAATGCCTTTTACGGCATTTATGCTGAGCATGGCGTATGCCAGCTGTGCGTTGAGCTTGTCGAATTCCGGTTCACCGATGCCGGCAGGGCATCCTTTTATCACGCATGTTATGATGCCGCCAATGGTGTCTCCCTTCTCTTTGGTTTCCGCTATTAACTGTTTCATTTCCTTTGCCTTGGTGGGGTCGGGACATCTTACGGCATTGCTTTCAGTCTGCTGCAGGTCGTATTTGTCATACTCCTTGTCGAGCTTTATTTTTCCGACCTGCGAGGTGTAGGCGTTGATGGTAATTCCTTTTTCCTTAAGTGCAAGTTTTGCAAGTGCTCCTGCCACACAGCGGCTTATGGTAATGCGTGCAGAAGTGCGTCCTCCTCCGCGATGGTCTCTGATGCCGTATTTCTTGTAGTATGTATAATCGGCATGTGATGGTCTGAACAGATTCTTCATGTTGTCGTAGTCATTTGAATGCTGGTTGGTGTTCCTTACGATAAAGCCGATGGGGCATCCTGTTGATTTGCCTTCAAACACGCCGCTCAGAAGCTCTACGCTGTCAGCTTCGTTTCTGCTTGTCGTTATCTTGCTTTGTCCTGGTCGCCTTCTGTTCAGTTCGTTTTGGATAAACTCCATGTCGATGTCTATGCCTGCCGGGAAGCCGTCTACTACGCCGCCTACGGCAGCTCCGTGGCTTTCACCGAATGTTGTAAGTGTGAATATGTTGCCGAAAGTGTTTCGCATGTTGAAAACGATTAAATAATTTAACCCCCAATCGGTCATTATGCCGTTTAATGTGTTTTTTTACAACTGCTTGCTGTCTTTTGTTTTTTATAAGGCATCTTTTGTCCGTTTTTAATTCGCGATAGTTCGCTATTGCTCATTAGAGGCCAAACAAAATCCACTCTTCTAAAAAAACAAAATACAAGCAAACCCTAATGCACGATTGGGGGTATATGGAAAAATCAAAAGGACAAAACAGTCTGTTGTCCTTTCAATCTTTCCAGATCCTTGTTTCTTGTTGATATAAATCCTTCTTTAGTGGCAGTGTCCGCATTCACAGTTGCCGTCGTGGCTTCCGCAGTCGCCGCCGCAATCTCCGCCACAGCCTTCGCAGTTACCTCCGCATCCGCCGCTCAGCTGGTTGATAAGGTTCTGGATTTCCTCGTTTGTAGCTTCTCTTGACTCTACGATAGAGCCTTTGAAATGCAGGTCTTTGCCTGCGAGAGGATGGTTCAGGTCAACCTTCACCTTGTCGTCTCCGATTTCTACTACTTTGCCAAGGAAGCGCTGTCCGTTCTCGTTCTGCAGTGGGATGATGGCGTCAACGAAGATGTGTTCCTCGTCCAGTTTGCCGTCGATGCAGAACATCTCCTTTTCGAGGCTCAGCACTCTCTCTGCCTCATGCTCTCCGTAAGCCTGCTCTTTGGTGAGCGAAAATTCGAAATCCTCACCCTTTTGAAGCTCAGTCACGTTTTTTTCGAAGTCGTCAAGCGCCAGTCCCATGCCGCTGATAAACTGGAATGGTCTTTCTGCAGGAGCTTCTTCCACCATGTTTTCTGTGCCGTTTTCGTTAGTGTACAGCTTGTATGCTACGGCGATGTACTTGTTTTTCTTTTCTTCCATTATTTGATTTATTGTTTTTTCTATATGGTTTGTCTCACGTAAGTCTATGGTTTGTCTCACGTAAGTCTATGACTTATTCTATGCAAAGATTGTGCAAACGAGCGCAATGTAAGTTTACTTACAAATTGCCGAGTGCAGCCAATCTTATGCAAAGATTGTGCAAACGAGTGCAATATAAGTTTACTTACAAATTGCCGAGTGCAGCCAATCTTATGCAAAGATACAACATTTATTTATTGTCTACAAGAATTGTTGGATAAATACAATTAAAGGACGCATCCTCTTCCTCGGCGAAGCGTCCTTTATTGCCTGTAAGTGTTCAAGTTTATTATTTAGAGAAGAATATTAAAGCCCCCTTCATTGTTCGGCTTAATCCAGTAACTTTTGTGTCGTAACTATGTGGATTTCTCCAAAACTCTTAGGGAGGTTATTCCAGTACTTACGGGAGATTACTGCAGTACTTACGTAAGATTACAGGAAAAGTTCAGTAAGTATCATATTCTTTTTTCTCTTATGAAGACCTTTGCGTTTATTGTCTGCAAGCTTCTTTCAGCTGCATTATAGTATCCCTCACCCGGTCTGCGTCGGTAACAAGAATGTTCTGTTCGTCGGCTCCTTTTGCTCCCATATATACGTTGCTGCAGATATTCTTCATCTTGCTTGCTACGCTTGTCCTTGCAGAGAAGTGGTATTCGTGGATTTTTGTCTCTTCGTATATCTGTCGAATGTTGTCTTCCGTCACGCTGCTGCCGGCAAGGAGTATTATTCTGCCGTCGGCTTTCTCCTGAAGTTGGGCGAGCAGACTTGTTCCGTTGATGGCTTTCGGCTGTTGTCCTGATGTAAGGATGCGGTCGCAGCCAAGACTGATGATGTCTTCCATAGCCCGGAAAGGATCTATGGTACGGTCGAAAGCTCGATGGAATGTTACCGACATTCCTTTCGCGCATTCCATCAGCTGCCGGTTCTTGTCCATATCCACAGAACCTTCTTCTGTGAGGCATCCGAAGACAACGCCGTCGGCTCCCAATTCCTTACATATCGTTATGTCCTCCTTCATCCGTTCTATTTCCAGAGGGGAATATAGGAAATCTCCTCCTCGCGGTCGGATGATGACGTTCAGCTGTGTGGATGAAAGCAGTTTCCGTGCAACTTTTATTTCTCCATACGATGGTGTTGTGCCTCCTTCCGGTATTCCCGCACAAAGCTCTACTCGGTCGGCTCCGCCCTCTTGTGCGGCAAGACAGCTCTCTACACCATTTGCACAGACTTCAAATCTAAACCCGTTCATGCGCTTATCAGTTGTTATTTGTTTATTTCCCATCCTACGGCGGCAGCTCCAAGAATGGCGGCTGTGCCGTCTTCAAGTCCGCTTTGCAGGAATTTTGCCTTGTCCTTGTATAGGCTCAGGATGTATTTGTTGTATGTCTCCTTGGCTGGTTTCAGCAGTAAGTCTCCGGCTTTTGCCAATCCGCCGAAGAATATGAAAGCCTCAGGACTGAGGAATGTGGCGAAGTTGGCGCAAGCCTTTCCCAACGTCTCGCCTGTCTTTCTGAACACTTCAATAGCCAGTTCGTCGCCGTTGACGGCAGCATTGTAAATGTCGAGAGTCGTCATGGTATTGTCTTCTATGTCTTTAAGTTTTGTTTCTCCGTAGTATCCGCTTACCATCTCCCGTGCCGTAAGCACCACGCCTCTTATGGAGCAGTACATGTCCAGACAGCCTTTTCTGCCGCAGCCGCAGGGTCTTCCGTTCTCGTAGTCAATGATGGTGTGGCCCAGTTCTCCGGCAAATCCGTCGCAACCGTATATCAGTTGTCCGTTGGCAACGATGCCTGAGCCCACTCCCGTGCCGAGAGTAATCTCTATGAAGTTCTTCATTCCCCGTGCCGCTCCGTATCTCATCTCTCCAAGGGCTGCCGCCTTTGCGTCGTTGGTGATGGCTACAGGTATGCTCAGGCTGTCATAGAACATCTTTGCCAGTGGCACAACACCTTTCGCCCATCTGATGTTTGCTGCATGTTCAATAGTGCCGTCTTTGATATTTCCGCAGGGAGCGCCTATGCCGAGTGCCTTGACGTTGTCTATACCTCCTGCAATGATAGACATTTCGTTTATGGCATTTACTGCATCAGCCACAAACTCCCAGGCATATTCATATTTCTGTGTGTCGACAGATGTTGTTGCTTTTATCTCGTTATTCTCATCTACAAGACCGAATACGGAGTTTGTTCCTCCAAGGTCAAGTCCGATTACGAATTGTTTCTTTTCCATATATATATAATAAGGTGTAGATTATACTTTGCTTCCTTTTACAGCATAAAACAGGATATAGGCAAATGATGCAAGAGGAATGATATAGGAAGTCATGTACGACATGTGGTCAGCAATGAAGTTCTGCAGCAGTGGCATGATGCCGCCTCCTACTACCATTGCCATGAATATACCGGAACCGAGGGCGGTGTATTTGCCCAAGCCTTCGACCGAGAGGTTGAAAATACAAGACCACATCACGGATGTGCACAGTCCGCATAGTACAAGCAGCAGGGCTGCAAGTGGCAGATTGTATGTAGCAATGCTTTTACCTGTGAATACAGGCATGTCCACCGTTATGCTATTTCCAGTCATTATAGCTCCTGTAATCAGCAGTATGGCAACCAAGGCAGTTGCCGAAAGCATCACTCTACTTGAAATCCTGCTTGCGATGAATCCCGCCACAAAGCGTCCTACAAGCATTAGAAACCAGTATGTGGCAGCCACAAAGCCTGCCACGGCAGTTGCTTTTTCCAGTCCGAATCCTCCGCCGTTTGCCGAAGTGTCGGAAATATAGAAGAACATAGTGCCTGGAATACCCACTTCGGCACCTACGTACAGGAATATTGCTATGGCGCCGAACTTGAAGTTTCTGAAGCTCCATGGTGTCTTCTCCAAATGGGTGTCTTCCTCCTGCATCTCCGGATTGTTGATAGGCAGCAGGCGGAGAATGATGAATGTTGCGGCAAATACCGCCATGGCAATATACAACACCACGTTTACGTTCTCTATTTTTGTCTGTGCGGACACTATTCCTATCAGCGAGCCTACAAGCATAGGAGTGAGTGTGCCGGTCAGCGAGTTTACTGTTCCTCCTATCAGATTCAGCTGGTTTCCTCTGTTGCCTCCTCCACCGAGCAGGTTTATCATTGGGTTGACCACGGTGTTGAGCATACAGACAGAGAATCCGCATACAAAGGCTCCTGCAAGATAAACGGCAAATCCACCAAGTCCCATTCCGCACAGTCCTGACAGGAACTGAAGCAGTATTCCTATAAAACCGGTAGCAATACCCGTCAGCGCTGTCTGTTTGTATCCGTACTTGTTGAGCATCTTTCCCGAGGGGATACCCATAAAGAGATAGGCAAGAAAGTTCATCGCATTGCCAAGCATGCCAATGGTGTTGGCGTTTTCACTGTGAGAGAATGCGTTTTTCCAAATTACTCCAATAGGTGCGGCCAAGTTTGTTACGAATGCAATTATTCCGAACAGGAACATCATTGTTATGATGGCCACCATGTTTCTTTTATTGCTTTGGACAGTTTGTTCCATAGATTCTATAAGTTCATAGGTTTAATAAATGGCGCAAATATACAACAATACTCTGTTAATTCTTATGTAATCGATTGAAAATGAGAGAGTTAATTAACGT